>Ga0209211_10000169_pt1 | contig 142163 bp, 130 predicted proteins | sample RifGroA2_FD_183992 | JGI IMG/M metagenome (GOLD analysis project Ga0209211, IMG submission 183992) | Groundwater microbial communities from Rifle, Colorado, USA - Groundwater A2 (SPAdes) (version 2) | ecosystem: Environmental > Aquatic > Deep subsurface > Groundwater | place: Rifle, Colorado...
GGTCGAAGCGGCGCATGAACATGCCGACGGCGATGCCCACCCCGGCCGCCACCAGCAGGCCCAGCTTGTGCGGCAAGGCCAGCGCCGGCAGCACGACGGCCGCCGCGGCAATCGCCGCCCACGCATCGCTGCGTCTATGTACCGAGAGGACGAGCAGGGCCAGGAAAGTCAGGGCAATCGAAAAGTCCAGCGACCAACGCTCAGGAATCGCCGTTCCGAGCAACACGCCGGCCAGCGTCGACAACTGCCAGCCTGACCACAGCGTGAAGCCCGTGCCGCACAAAAACCAGTGGCGATGGGCCGTCGCCGGGCCGTCGCGCAGGCGGCCGATGGCCGCGGCAAACGCCTCGTCGGTGAGCAGGTAAGCCAGCAGCAATTTCCAGCGCCACGGCAGGTCGCGCAAATATTCCGCCACCGCCGCGCTGTACAGCAGGTGGCGCAGATTGACCACGCCGACCGTTGCCACCATCACCGGCGGCGGCGTTGCTCCGCCCCACAGCTGGGCGAACACCACCTGCGACGAGCCGGCAAAAATCAGCGACGAACTCAGGACCACCGCCCACCCCGGCAAACCCGCCGCCAGTCCGAGTACCCCGAAAATCAGTCCGAACGGGACCACGCCGAGCAGCAGCGGCAATTCGGCGCGAACGCCGCCGAGAAACTCGGCACGGGGAGCACCATCAAACATCGGGTCGGGCAGGGAAATCGACAAAGCCGCCATCCTAATCCATCGGCACCAAGGCGTTGGTGCGGGCTGAAATCGAAAGTGGAGATTGATCCAGAAATGCCCCCTCCCGACTCGGCCAACCATTTCAATTTTGATCATTTTTCACGGTCGACCGTGGGAAACCAGCCTTTTTCCCCGAATTTACCCAACAACATCAATTTTTATTGGGTAACCGTTTTGGCCTGATATACACTTACCCAACGATATTCGTATTTATTGGGTAATCCATGAAATCCCCGGTCCTGTTTCGCCCGAACCAGCCCGCTTTCCGCCAGCAATACACCGCACTTAGAGAGCGGTCACTCACCGCTGGCGCCTTGCTACCCGGCACTCCGGGCACTTTGCAACTGCGCCGTGGCACCGGCTACGCCTACTGGTACCGGGTTTATTACCCGGTACCCGGCAAGCAGGCCGAAACGCTGGTTGGCCGCGAGGGTGATAGCGCCGCCGAAAACGCCATGCGGGCACAGATGGATTTGGCCGAATCGACCGCCCGCCAGGTCGGCATGCTGCGCAAGCTCGGCTTTCATGTCGCCGACAAGGTCAGCGCCCGCGCCCTGGTCGAACTGCACAACCTCGGCGCCTTCGACGGCGGCCTGCTGCTTGCCGGCAGCCTCGGCTGCATGGCCTGGCTCAACGAACTCGGCGCCCGTCTGCGTCAGCCGGCCGGCGAGCCAGCCCTCTCGCCGCGCCTTGAAGCGATTGCGCCGGATACCTTCCTGAGCCAGCCACTGGCCGCCACGCTGCCCCTTGTCGCCGCACCCGATGCCGGTGCCGTCGCGAAAAATGCCGTCCCGGTCGACCTGGCCCCGCATGCCGCCATCGCCTTGCCCGGCCTGCCCGCCGTACCCGCCGGCATTCTCGTTGCCGGCCCGCGCTTTGGCGCCGCCGTATCGGCACCGGGGCTGACCTGGTCGGCCACGACCATTCCCGACCACGCCTACCTGCGCGCCGAACCCGCCCCCGGCGCGCTGCTTGCCGGCGGCCAGTGCATTCCCGTCCGCCTGCCGCAAGCCGCCCGGCTCGTCTGGCATCAGCTTTTCGCCAGCCTCCACCACGCGGCGCCGCAGGCGATGGTGGAACGCCGGCTGGCCCTGAGCCTCGCCGCCGTCGTGCTGGCGGGCGACCCGTGGGCCATGCTGACTGCCTGGGAAGCGGCGCCATCCGCCATCATCGCGCCGCTTCGCCCACTGCGCGACAGCCTGCTGAGCAGCGCTGCCGCCCACCCGGATTTACAGGATCTGCTCGCCGACTGCCTGGCTGCGCCCTCGGCCTGAACACGTTTCCGATTTCAATTTTGGCCATTTTTCCGGGTTGACCGCGCCCCGCAGGAAGTCCCCTTGGGGGACAGCAATCGCCCGGCAAACGTCGGATTCCGGCATATTGGTTGCGAACATCGACGGGTAGCTCGCCACGCATTAATTCGCTTTGATTATATTCATGTAAATTTCGATTCTTTTACAGAATATATGGCGCGGTCTAGGCTTCATTTATTGGATCGGTATTGCAAATGACCGCGATTCATCGAGTAACCCGCCGCACGGCGGCAAGCGTCTGCCGACCCACCCACGACAGGCGCGGAGTCGCCTACAATCACTCACCCCCTTTCGGAGTCTTCCCATGAAAATCGCCAACGATGTCACAGAACTGATCGGCAACACGCCGCTGGTCAAGCTCAACCGCGTCACCGCCGGCGGCGCCGCGACGGTGCTCGCCAAGCTGGAATTCTTCAACCCGGGCAGCAGCGTCAAGGATCGCATCGCCGTCGCCATGCTCGACGCCGCCCAGGCGGCCGGCAAGATCGGCCCGGATACCGTCGTCCTCGAACCGACTTCGGGCAACACCGGCATCGGCCTGGCCATGGTCTGCGCGGCGCGCGGCATCAAGTGCGCGTTCACCATGCCGGAAACGATGAGCCGCGAACGCAAGCTGCTGCTCAAAGCCTACGGCGCCGAGCTGATCCTGACTCCCGGTCCGGACGGCATGGGCGGCGCCATCAAGAAGGCCGAGGAACTGGCGGCCGCCGACGGACGCTATTTCATCCCGCAGCAATTTGAAAATCCGGCCAACCCGGCCGTGCACCGCCAGACGACGGCCGAGGAAATCTGGCGCGACACCGACGGCCTGGTCGATATTTTCATCGCCGGCGTCGGCACCGGCGGCACCGTGACCGGGGTGGGTGAGACGCTGAAGGCCAGGAACCCAAACATCCAGGTCATCGCCATCGAACCCGATGCCTCGCCGGTGCTCTCCGGCGGCGCCAAAGGCCCGCATCCGATCCAGGGCATCGGCGCCGGCTTCGTCCCGGCCGTGCTCAACACCGCCATCTACGACGAGGTGATCCGCGTCAAGAACGACGACGCGCTGACCATGGCCCGCCGCATGGCCACCGAAGAAGGCCTGCTCGTCGGCATTTCCTCCGGCGCCGCCAGCTGGGCCGCGGTAGAAGTCGCCAAACGCCCGGAGAATGCCGGCAAGAACATCGTCGTTGTCATTCCCTCCTGCGGCGAGCGCTACCTGTCGACCGTTCTTTATCAGCACCTCGAAGTTTGAGCCGGATTTGAGTCCTTTCGACCAGCCCATCGACCGGCGCCACTCCGACTCCATCAAATGGAGCAAGTACGCCGGTCGCGATGTCCTGCCGCTGTGGGTCGCCGACATGGATTTCGCCGCGCCGCCGGCCGTCATCGAGACCCTGCACCGGCGCATCGAACACGGCGTGTTCGGCTATGGCGGGCCATGGCCATCACTCACCGAGTCAGTGCTCACTCACCTCGAAGACGAATACGACTGGCGAATTGAAGCAGAGTGGATCGTCTGGCTGCCGGGGCTGGTGACCGGCCTCAACGTCGCCTGCCGGGCCATCGACGGCGCTGTTTTGACGGCCACCCCGATCTACCCGCCTTTCCTCTCCGCCCCGCATTTTTCCGGGCGCAAGCTCAACCGCGCCGAACTGGCGTGCACCGACGACGGCTGGCGTTTCGACCAGGCCGCCTTGCAAGCCGCGCTGACGCCGGATACCGAACTGTTCCTGCTCTGCCACCCGCACAACCCGGTCGGCCGCTGCTGGAACCGCGACGAGCTGCTCGAACTGGCCGCGCTGGCCGAAGCCCATGACCTCATCGTCTGCTCCGACGAAATCCACTGCGGACTGATCCTCGACGCCGACAAGCGCCACATCCCCTTCGCCAGCCTGTCGCCAGAGGCCGCCAAACGCAGCATCACGCTCATGGCGCCGTCGAAAACCTTCAACATCCCCGGCCTCGGCTGCGCTTTCGCGGTCATTCCCGACGCCCGCCTGCGCCACCGCTTCGAACGCGCCATGCACGGCATCGTCCCGCACGTGAACGTGCTCGGGCTGGCCGCCTGCGAAGCCGCCTACCGCGACAGCGGCGAATGGCACCGCGAATTGGTCGAATACCTGCGTATCAACCGCGATTTGGTGACTGCTACGGTCAACCGGGAAAAAGGGGCAAAAATGAACCCGGTCGAAGCCACTTATCTGGCCTGGATCGACGTCCGCGAACTCGGCCTGGCCAAGCCGGCCGCCCATTTCGAAGCGCACGGCCTCGGCCTCTCCGACGGCGCCGACTTCGGCGCACCGGGCTGGCTGCGCCTCAATTTCGGCTGCCCGCGCAGCACCCTGGAAGAAGCCCTCACGCGTTTCAGCTCCGCCTGCCGGGCCGTATGAACACCTACCTGCTGAGCCTCTATTTCCTGTTCGTCGCCTCGCTCAGCCAGGCGCTGGCCGGCGGTTTTGCCCTGAAATCCTCGCTGGCCCGCCACCTGCCAAGCGACCACCGGCGCATGTGGGCAGCCTTCAGCATCGGCGCATTGCTCCTCGCCCTGCACCACAGCTACACCCTTAACCTCGCGGCAAAAACCGGGCTTTACGATTTTCGCCAGGCCACGCTGGCCCTGCTCGCCGGGCTGGCAACAAGCTACGCGGTGTGGCGCCTGAGGCAGCTCAAACCCTGAAACTGCCGGCTTCGGTGACGATCCAGTCGAGCCGCTGATCGTGGCTTTCCGGGCGGATCGTGTCCAGCCGATTGGTCTCGAAGCCGACACCAACAGCCAACGGGCGAGGGGAAAGCGCAGCCAGCGTCCGGTCGAAATAGCCGCCACCGTAACCGAGTCGATAGCCCGCCGTGTCGAAGCCGTTGAGCGGCAGCAAAATCAGATCGGGGACCACGACATCGCCAGCCAGCGGCGTTGGAATCCCGTAGCGATCTGCCTCCAGCGGCGTCTGCGCCGTCCACACGCGAAAGGCCAGCGGCGCATCTTCAGCGACGACGACGGGCAGGGCAGCCCGCGCCCCGAGCGCCGCCCACCGTTCGACGGCCGCCCGAACATCCGGTTCGTGCTTGATCGGCCAGCAAAAAGCGACGACCCGAGGCACCGGCAAGGCCGCCACCAAGTGCTCGACAATGCGTGCCGACAGCCCGGCATGCGCCGCCTCGCCAAGCAGCGAACGGCGCGCCACCATCTCGCGTCGCAATGCCCGGCGCCAGCCCGTGTTATCCTCGTCCAGTTCAACCATGGCAGTAATCTAGCATGAAGTTTTGCCTCATCCTCGTCGGCCTTGCGCTGCCCTTTTCGGTCACTGCGCAGGGCAGCGGTGACCGTGATTTCCTGGCCGCCCGCGACGCCTTCCAGGTCGGCGACAGCAACAAACTGGAGCGCGCCATCGGCCAGCTCGGCCAGCACGAACTGTCTGCCTACGCCGAAAATTACCGGCTGCGCATGGGGATGGCGAACGACGATCCGAGCGGCCTGCGCGACTTCCTGCGCCGCAACGATGGCAGCTACGTTGCCGAAAAACTGCGCGCCGACTGGATCCGCTGGCTCGGCAAGCATTTGGCGTGGGACGAGGTGGAGGCCGAATTCCCGAAACTGCTCGCCCCCGAAGCGGACGTTACCTGCTATGGCGAGCAGGCCCGGCTGGCCCGCTTTGACAAAAAGGTGCTCGGCGAAGCCGAACAGCGCTGGCTGACCATGCTCGAACCGCCCGAACCCTGCCGCCCGGTATTCGACGCGCTGGTCGCCAATCAGCGCATCACGACCGATGAAATCTGGCAGCGCGCCCGTCGCCAGGTCGAGGCCAATCGCCCAAGCCGGGCCAAAACCACACTCGATTACCTGCCCGAAAACCAGATCCCGGACAGCCGCAGCTTCGACAGCGCCCTCGGCAGCGCCATGCGCTACCTCGTTCACCAGCCGGCCAACTGGTCGGCCACCCGAACCGGGCGCGAACTCGCCGCCATCGCCATCGCCCGCCTGGCCACCAACGATCCGCACATCGCCGCCGACGAGCTGGAAAAGATCGATGACCGGCTGCACCCAGCCGAGCGCCAATGGGCGTGGAGCCAGATCGCCCTGCTCGGCGCCAGGAAACATCTACCCGACGCGGTCAGCTGGTACGCCAACGCCGGCGACAGCCCGCTGACGCACGAAGGCATCCAGTGGAAAGTCCGCGCCGCCCTGCGCACCCAGGATTGGCGCGTCGTCCGCACGACTATCGAGGCCATGCCGGCCGAACTCGCCGCCAAGCCGGAATGGATCTACTGGCTCGGTCGTGCCCTCAAATCGACCGGCCGCACACCGGAAGCCGACGCGCTGTTCGACAAAATAGCCGGCCAGCCGAATTTCTACGGCAATCTGGCCGACGAAGAACTTGATCGCCAGATCACACTGCCTCCCAACGCCAAGGAACCGACACTCGAAGAAACCAGCGCCGCCAGCGACAACCCGGGCATTCGCCGTGCTCTCGCCTTCTTCCGCCTCGATCTGCGCACCGAGGCGGTCCGCGAATGGAACTGGGCGCTGCGCGGCATGAACGACCGCGAACTGCTCGCCGCCGCCAATCTGGCCAAACGCCAGCAGATCTGGGATCGCGCCATCAATACGGCCGACCGGACCCGCCACGAACACGATTATTCGCTGCGCTTCCTCGCCCCCTTCGGCGATACGGTGCGGCCGGCCGCCCAGAACCAATCGCTCGACGATGCCTGGGTGTACGGTCTGATGCGTCAGGAAAGTCGTTTCATCACCAATGCCAAATCGAGCGTTGGCGCCTCCGGCCTCATGCAGTTGATGCCCGCCACCGCCAAATGGGTCGCCAGGAAAATCGGCCTGCGCGACTTCAAGCGCCATCGCGTCAACGACACCGAAACCAACGTCCTGCTGGGCACCAGCTACATGCGCCTGGTCATGGAAAATCTCGACAACCACCCGGTACTGGCCTCCGCCGCCTACAACGCCGGCCCCGGTCGCGCCAAGAAATGGCGCGCCGACACGCCGCTCGAAGGCGCCATTTACGCCGAGACGATCCCCTTCAGCGAAACCCGCGATTACGTCAAGAAGGTGATGAGCAACGCGGTTTATTATTCGGCCCAGTTCAACGGCAAGGCCGATTCGCTCAAGGCGCGCCTCGGCGTCGTCGGCGCCAGGACCAGCGAAGGCATGAAAGACGCAGACCTCCCATAGGAAAACGACATGGCAGTGCAGTCCGACTCATTTCATCTCCTGAGCGACACCCGGGCCCTTTTCCTAAAGCACCTCGGCGCCCTGCTGCAGGATAGCGGCTTGCTTTCGGCCCCGGCCATCCAGGCCATCCAAAATGGTGCCGGCGCCTATTTCGACGAAACCGCATCGACCAACCGGCGTGGCTCCTTCGCCGAAGAGGCCAGCGGACTGACCTCGTCGCGCATCACGCTGGTCGGCGAAGAAGACCTCGAACTGGGCATCCGCCTCGACAACATGAGCGCCCGCCTGTTCGAATCGACCGGCGGCAGCCTGTGGCGGACCCATCTGCGCTTCGTTACCCTGCTCAGGCGCCCGGATCTGCCGAAAAGCGCCAATCCGATCGGGCCGAAAGGCATCGCCCTGGGTTTGACCACCATGTTTGACGCTGCCGGCGCCACCGCCATCGACAAAAAGCTCGAACTGCTCGACCGCATCGAAGCCTGCCTGCTCGAAGGATTGCCGGCCCTCTATGCCGAGATCAACGACTTCATGGATCGCAAGGGCGTCGAAGCGGCCCCGCCGAGCATCATCGGCACCCAGGAAGGGCCGGCCCGCGCCGAAGCGCCATCCACCCCCGACAACGCCCTGCTTGCCCTGCAACAAAGACTGCTCGCCAGTCTGCCCGGCGCCGCCGAAACGCCCCTGGTGCCGGCCGCGGGTGGTGCGGCAGCATCGCTGCTCAACCAGGCCACCCTCGAACGCCTGGTCGAGCGCCTCAACGAACTCGATCGCCGCGGTGCTTTCGAACAAAAATTCGCGCCGACCCACACGGGTGGCGGCATGATCCCGGCTCTATTCACCCCCAATGGCGACTTCGCCAGCCCGCCCAAGGTGCTCAAATCCGCCCAGCTCGGCATTCCGACCACGGCCAATGAGGGCCTGGCGATCGACACGCTGGCCATGATCTTCGAGGCTATTTTCGCCAATCCAGCCGTGCCGGATGCCCTCAAGGCAGTGATTTCGAGCCTGCAGATCACGCTGCTCAAGGCCGCCATGAAGGACAGCTCGCTGTTTGTCGACGCCCAACACCCGGCACGCCTTGTCGTTGACCGCATGGGGCAGGCCATTCTCGGCCTGCCGATCGATGTTCCGGCCCGTCACCCGATCTGCGCCCGCCTGTTCGAAATTGCCTCCCGGCTACGTGGCGAAAGCAGCGCCAACCAGTCCGCCTTCGAGACCGCGCTGAGCGATCTCGACTCCCTGCTGGCCGAACGCAACGCCAGCTTTGCTGCGGTGACGACGCCCTATCTGCCGCTGATCAGCCAGCTCGACCGGAACGACGAAGCGACCGTGCGCGTCCGTCAGGCGCTCGAAAAATTCATCGAGAGCAGCCCGCCGCCGGCCATTCGCATTTTTCTCGAACAAACGTGGAGCCAACTGCTTCGGACCATCTGGCTCGACGCGGGCGAGCAGGGCGCCGAATGGCAGGAGGGATTGGCCGTCGTCGATGACCTACTGTGGACCATTCAGCCCAAGGCCGATCCCGACGAGCGCAAGACGCTGGCCCGCCGGCTGCCCGAAATCCTCAAACGCCTGCGTGCCGGGATGGCTCGCATCGGTCTGTCGGCCGACACGGAATCGGCCTTCCTCGACACCTGTTTCGAGTTGCAGACCCGGGCACTACGGGCCGCACCGGCAACCACCCCGGAAGCCCCGGCGGCCGACCTTTTCCCGAGCGGCGTGTCGACCCCGGCCGGTACGCCGGTCAGCGGCAAATTACAGGCGGAACAACGGATTCTGGCGACGCTGGATTTTGCCGACTATCAGCCGGCGCCGTCCCGTGCGCTGCCCGTCAAGGTGGGTGACTGGCTGGAATTCCCGCTGGCCGACGGCAGCCAGGCCCTGGTCCGGCTTTGCCACATCAGCCCGGCGAGCCGCCGGACGCTGCTCATCAACCCCGAGTCCGGCCTGGCGCTGGCGGTTCATCCAGCTATTCTCGAACGCCAGCTACGCGAGGGCGAGGCGCGCATCAGCCCGCTCTGTACCTTGTTCGAATCGGCCGCCAGCGTCGCCCTGCAAAAATCAGCCGGCGGATAGGCCACAGCACCGCCCGGAAAGCGGCAAATTGCCTTAAAATCCGGGTTTTACGCATTCAGTTTCCGGGGTTTCAAATGGACATCAAAAAGGTCTTGCTGCTGGGGGGTAGCGGTTTCGTCGGCACCTATATCGTCAACCGTCTGTCGCAGCGCGGCATCGAAGTCACCGTCCCGACGCGTCGCCGCGAACGCACCAAGGCACTCATCATGCAGCCGGGCGTCACCATGCCGGAAGCCGACATCAGTTGCGAAAAGACCTTGACCGAACTGGTCCGCGGCCACGACGCCGTGATCAATCTGGTCGGCGTCCTGCACAGCCGCGACGTCGTCCTGCCCTACAGCCCCGACTTTGCCAATGCCCACGTCGAGCTGCCGAAGAAAATCGTCGCCGCCTGCAAGGCTGCAGGTGTCCGCCGCCTGGTGCACATGAGCGCGCTCAACGCCGACCCCAAGGGTCCGTCCGAATACCTGCGCTCCAAGGGTGATGGCGAAGCCATCGTGCTCGGCGCCCAGGGCGAACTCGACGTCACGGTCTTCCGCCCGTCGGTCATTTTCGGCCTCGGCGATGCTTTCCTCTCGATGTTCGCCAGCATCCTGAAAAAAGTCCCGTTCTTCCCGCTCGGATTCGGTCACGCCCGCTTTCAGCCAGTGTGGGCGGCCGATGTCGCCGACGCCTTCGTCGACAGCCTGAGCGATGTCGCCACCTACGGCCAGGCCTACGAATTGGTCGGCCCGAAGACCTACACGCTGCGCGAACTGGTCGACTACACCCGGGAATTGGCCGGCAGTTCGGCCACCATCGTTCCCTTGTCCGAGGGTTGGGCCTACCTGCAGGCCGGCCTGATGTGGCTGGCACCGAGTCCGATGCTGTCGCCGGACAACCTGCGCTCGATGGAAAAGGACAGCGTGGCCGAGGCTGGCAGCAAGCAGCCGGCCAACTGGCGCCCGACGGCGCTGGAAGCCATCGCGCCAACCTATATCGCGCTCAACACGCCGAAGGGCAAGCTCGACAGCTTCCGCTATCGCGCCGGTCGTTGAGGGCGCACCGCTGACCGTGCAGATATTCATCGTCGGCGGCGCGGTCCGCGATGAACTGCTCGGCCGGCCCAATGCGGACCGCGACTACGTCGTCGTCGGCGCCACCCCGGAAGCCCTGTTGAAACAGGGATTCCGGCCGGTCGGTAAGGATTTCCCGGTGTTCCTCCACCCGCAGACCCAGGAGGAATACGCGCTGGCCCGCACCGAGCGCAAGTCCGGACACGGCTACCACGGCTTCACTTTCCACGCGGCGCCGGACGTAACGCTCGAAGAAGACCTCGCCCGCCGCGACCTGACCATCAATGCCATGGCCAGGGCCACCGATGGCAGCTTGATCGACCCCTTCCACGGTCAACTCGATTTATCGGCCAAAATCCTGAGGCATGTCGGCCCGGCCTTCGCCGAAGACCCGGTACGCATACTGCGTATCGCCCGCTTTGCCGCCCGCTTCAGTGACTTTACGGTAGCCCCGGAAACGCTGACGCTGATGCGCGACATGGTAGCCAGCGGCGAAGTCGATCATCTGGTCGCCGAACGCGTCTGGCAGGAATTGGCCACGGGCCTGATGGAAGACAAGCCGTCACGAATGTTCGAGGTGCTGCGCGACTGCGGTGCGCTGGCCCGCTTGCTGCCGGAACTCGACGTCCTGTTCGGTGTGGCGCAACGAGCCGATTACCATCCCGAAATCGATACCGGCATCCACACCATGATGGTCGTCGACCAGTCGGCGAAACGAGGCTTCGCTTTGCCGGTGCGCTTTGCCGCGCTGACCCACGACCTCGGCAAGGGCACGACGCCGGCCGACATCCTGCCGCGCCATATCGGGCATGAGGAACGGAGCGTGAACCTTAGCGAAAAGCTGTGCGCCCGCTTGCGCGTTCCCGGCGACTGTCGCGACCTTGCCCTGCTCATGGCGCGCTATCACGGCAACGTTCATCGCGCCGCCGACTTGAAGGCCAGCACCATCGTCACGCTGTTCGAAAAGACCGACGCGCTACGCCGACCGGAACGCTTCCAGCAACTGCTCGATGCCTGCCTGTGCGACTACACCGGCCGACTGGGCTGGGAAAATCGGCCCTACGACAGCCCGCGCTACCTGCGCCAGGCATTGGCTACGGTCAACGCCGTGGAAGCGGGAAAAATCGCCCAAGCCTGTCCCGACAAGGCAAAGATCCCTGAGCGCATTCACGCCGCCCGGGTCAAAGCGCTTCGGAAATTGCTAAATGAGCCGGGAGAGCAGCCAGAGCAACAATGAAAAGATGATCGTGCTGGCGAGCGGAAATGTGTAAGTTCGACCGCGAAAACGGAAGGCAAAATCCCCCGGCAATTTGCCGAATCGAATAAAGCGCGCCAGATGCGGGCCGATGATGCCCAGCAAAAAAATCGCCACAACCAGCGTCAACATCCACTTCAGCATTTGCCTTGCACCACAGGGTGAAAGCCGCATTAAATCATGCCTCACCCCGAACCGACCCCCATGCTAAAAACTCAAATCGTCGAAGGCCTCGAAGTCTTCTCCTGCCAGCCTTCCCGCAAGACCGGCAAACCCGCACTGCTTTTCGTACACGGTGCCTTCGCCGGCGGCTGGATGTGGACCGAAACCTTCATGCCCTTTCTCGCCAAGGCCGGCTACCCGTGCTACGCGCTGTCCCTGCGTGGCCACGCCGGCAGCGCCGGACGCGAACATATCAATTGGCATTCGGTCAGCGATTACGTCGATGACGTCAAGACCGTCGTCGACTGGCTGGGTGAAGCGCCGATCCTGGTCGGTCATTCAATGGGCGGCTTCATCGTCCAGAAATATCTCGAACATCGCGCCGCGCCGGGCGTCGCCCTGGTCTGCTCGGTGCCACCGCAAGGCCTGATTGCCTCGCAGTTTCACCTGATGTTCAACAAGCCGCAGCTATTCCAGGAAATCAACCAGATCATGGATGGCAAATACACCGATACCGGCACGCTGCGCGAAGCGCTGTTCGCCGGCGAGGTCGACGAAACCATGCTGGCCGCCTGGCTCAGCCGGATGCAACCGGAATCCCACCGCGCGCTATGGGACATGTCGATGTTCAGCCTGCCCAACCTCTACGCCATGCACCGCCCGCCGATGCTCATCCTCGGCGCCGAAGACGACGTACTGGTACCGGCCTTCCTGGTCCAGACCACCGGGCAGACCTATGGCGAACACGTCCATATTTTCCGCGACATGGGCCACGCCGTGACCCACGAAAAAGAATGGCCGCTCGTCGCGGCCACCTTGCGTGACTGGCTGGAAAAAATCAAACCTTGACGTCGACCGAGTTGCCCAGGTTGGGCGGGTTACTCGGTACTTGCGGCAAGGCTTCCAGCAACCGCATCGCGTTCTGCTCCTGAATGTCGATCGCCTTCTTGAGAACCATCGTGTTGGCGGCATCCCGGATCTCCACAGGCGACATGGCGGCACTCAAACTACCTAAAGAAGAAACATCCATCTTGCGCTCACTCCAATTCGGTCACATCATTAGTCTACTGTAGTCGATATATTTGCCAATTCAATGAGCAATTCGGAAAAAACGGGACCGCTATCCGTCATCCTTGATGCCATCCGTGCCAAACGCGAGCACAAGGCAGGCACGGGCAAGGATATCGAAGAGTTGGAGGCGTCACTGCTTGCCGACATCGAGGCCTTTGATCTCGACGCGGCAGAGCGACGCGCCCGGCGCGAGTACCTGGCCAATTCCGGTGCCGGCATGACCGACCCGACCCTGGTGTTTCCCGAAATCGCGCCGCCCCGTCCCGCCGCCAAACCGGCCGTTGGCCCGGTCGCTGAAGGAAAGCCGCCAGAACCGGTAGAGCCACCCAAAGTTGAAACCGGCAGCAGCCTCCTCGACCAGCTACGCCAGCGTGCCGAAATACGGCAGCGGGAAATTCACAGCGAACTGGCTGAGCGTACCTCGGCCAACGAAGCCATAGACCAGGCGCTCAAGCACCTCTTTTTCTATCTGCACGAGCTGGTTCAGCAACTGAACATCATCAAACCCGATATTCCGCGCGATTACCCGTTAATCGAGCAGTTCGAGTTAACCCAGTTGACCTGGCAGGAGGGTTTCGCCGATTACCGGACCCAGTCGCAAAGCGCCGGGGCACTGGTCGAGCTGGTCACCTTCTCGTATCACCTGAGCGGCCACACAACGCTGCACATCGAACGCAACGGCCCCTCGGTGGAACGCTTCCGAGCCATGCTTTTCGACTTCGGCCTGCCATTCACCTACAAGGAATTCAAGAACGAGCGCAGCTATGTCGAACGCGCCGACTTCGAGATTCGCAGCGAGGTCAGCGTCAGCGCCCGCTGGCGTGCCGATTTTTCAAAGGGTGTCATCGCCCTTGAAACACGCAACCTTGAACGCCTGGGGAGCGTCCTTTTCAACATCCGGCCGCAATGTATCGACCAGGCTCTGCTCGATGACTTCGGCCGGCTCATCCTCGGTCAGCCGAACCGCTTCCGCGAGTTGGCCAAGCGTTAATGGCTACAAGCGCCGGCTCTGGTCGCCGCTGGCAAAGCCGAGCAGGTTTTCATCCAGGCCGCGACCGAGGGCGATGACCTTGAACAGTTCGCCCATTTCGTGCGGCATCAGCAGCTTGCCGACAGCGCCTGCCGCCCGGATATAGTCGGGGGTAGCCTGCGGAATAGCCGCCAGACAATCGAGAATCCCGCAATTGAGCAAGAACTGCCCCTGACTGGTGTAACCGAGCAGTTCCAGCCCGCTGGCGTGGGCGGCTGCAATAATTGCCGTGAAATCGACGTGGACCGTAACATCCTGCAAGCCGGGCAAATAAAACGGATCGGGGTGCGCATGGTGGCGGTAATGGCACATCAAGGTGCCGCGCCCCCGTTGCTGGTGGTAATACTCGCGACGCGGGAAGCCATAGTCGATCAGCAAGAGTGCCCCCTGACGCAGGCGATGCCCCCATTCCGCCGCCCAGGCCCGGGCGGCAAGACTGATTTCACTTTCGAAACCCGGCGGCAAGCTGCATTGTTCGCCGACTTCCCCGGCGGCAGCGAGGAGGGCGCCGCTTGCCGGACGCTCGTTCCAGGCAAAAGCGCCGGTCTCATCGATGACGACTCCGCGCTCGAAGATTCCATCCTCCCGCCAGGCCACAATGTGAGCCGGCATGGCATCGAGCAACTCATTGGCCACGACGACACCCGAAAACGCCTCCGGCAACTGATCGATCCACTCAACCCGCGACAACAGGTGCGGCGCAGCCAGCGCTATGGTTTCCTGCTGACGCTGACGCAGATCGGCCGACAAATCGAGAATCAAATAGCGCTCCGGCAAGGCTTCGGCCTGCTCCAGGGCAAGTAGAAGGTCGGCGGCCAGTCGCCCTGAACCGGCCCCCACTTCCAGCACTACCGGTGACGATGCGGCCATGACCTGGGCCACCTGACGGGCCAGCGCCTGGCCGAACAAGAACGTCATTTCGGGCGACGTGATGAAATCGCCGGCCGCCCCGAATTTGCGCGCGCCGGCGGCGTAGTAGCCAAGCCCCGGCGCGTAGAGCAGGTGCTCCATGAAGCAGGCAAAGGATAGCCAGCCCCCGGCTGCAGAAATCTCGTCGACGAGCTTCTGATGCAGACGCTGGCTGTGGGCAAGCGCCTCTGGTGCGGGGTTCGGCAGGTTGTTCATGGCAAGTTCAAAAACTGTCAATTTTACGGCCACAGCACGAATTTCGCGGCCTGCTATGCTATTTTCGCATTCTGCACCAACAGGGGACTCTGACCTTGCACGTCAAACAAATAATCAATCGCCAGCCGGCAGATCTGGCCATTGCAGTCAGCTGCATCGGACGAAAGCTGGTCATGGTTGACCGTGCCGACGAAGAAATCGAGGCTGTCAGCAAGGCGTTCGGCAACGTCGGGGTACTCACGGGTTTATACTCCCAAGGTTAAATCAGCCCATTTGCAACCGGGGCATCCTGTAAGCTGCACAATCAGACAATGACCATCACCTGCCTGCGCGAGGACTGAGTCCAGCCTCATGCAAAAAACCTTACTCCGACAACTTAAACTCAGCCTTGGTATTGCCAGCGAAGGCGAGCTGGCCGACTTGCTGAGCGCCATGCAAACGGCAGCCACAACGGCCGATCCCGCATTGCGTGGCGCCCTTGAGGGATTTGGCGATTTCCTGACACGGGTCGATGGCAGCTACAAGCAATACGAGCGCGACCTGGATTTGCGTATACGCAGCCTGGAAATTTCGTCCTCCGAACTCTCGGAAAGCAACGAGAAGCTGCGTCTGTCACTGGCCGACCGGGAGAATGCGTTACGCTCCTTGCGCAAAACGGTCCGGCATTTGTTGCCGGATGACGACCGCGGCGAACACGACGCGACGTTCGCCGACGAGGATATTGCCGAGCTTTCAAAGCGCATTTCCTCGATGGTTGCCGAGAGCGAGCATGGCCGCCGCGAACTGGCTACGCAGAAATTCGCCCTCGACCAGCATGCGATCGTCAGCATCACCGACGCGGCCGGCACCATCCTCTACGCCAATGACCGCTTTTGCCAAATCAGCGGCTATACCCGCGAGGAGTTGCTCGGCCGCAATCACCGGATCGTCAATTCCGGTACGCATCCGCCCGAAATGTTCCGCGACTTGTGGCACACCATTTCGCTTGGCCAGGTATGGCATGGCGAATTCTGCAACCGGGCGCGGAACGGAAACCTGTACTGGGTGAGCGCGACCATCATCCCGTTGCTCAACGCGGCCGGCGAGCCGGAGCGCCATATCGCCATTCGTACCGACATCACCGACCGCAAGCGCATAGAGGCGCAACTGTCCGAACAGTTGCATCTCGTCGAGGAGTTGATCGAAGCCATTCCCCTGCCGGTTTACCTGAAAGACAGCGAAGGGCGCTATCTTCGCCTGAACCGGGCTTTCGAACTGTTTTTCCAGATCAAGCGCGAGGCAATAATCGGCCATACGTTGCATGATCTTCTCCCCCCGGAAGATGCCCGCCTGCATACGGAAAAGGACGCCGAGCTGTTTGCCAGCAAGGGAATGCAGTCTTATGAGGCCACGGTGCATAGCCGGGATGACGTTATTCACGAAACTGTCTATCGCAAGGCTGCGTTGACCCGCCGCGATGGGAGCGTTTCCGGCTTGCTCGGCGTTATCGTCGACATCACCGAGCGCAAGCAGGCCGAAATCGAAATCTTGCGCGCCAAGGAGGCTGCCGAGGCGGCCAGCCAGGCGAAAAGTGATTTCCTTGCCAACATGAGCCACGAAATCCGTACCCCGATGAACGGGGTGATCGGGATGACCGATTTGGCCCTGGAAACCGCGTTGACCGCGGAACAGCGCGACTATCTCAATATCGCCAAGTCGTCGGCCGAGTCGCTGCTCACCATCATCAACGACATTCTCGACTTTTCGAAGATCGAAGCGGGCAAGCTGCACGTCGAAGAGATTTCCTTCGATCTCTATCGCCTCATTTCCGAAGCGCTCAAGCCGCTGGCAATGCGTGCCCACGAAAAGGGCATAGAGCTGCTCAGCGAAGTGCTCCATGACGTGCCGCGCTATGTCAAGGGCGACCCCAGCCGCATACGGCAGGTGCTGGTCAACCTCGTCGGCAACGCCATCAAATTCACCCAGCAGGGGGAAATCGCCCTGCGCACCGAGTTGCTGCAGTTGCAGCTCGGCCAGGCGACCATTCATTTTTCCGTGCGCGATACGGGCATCGGCATCGTACCTGAAAAGCAGGAACTGATTTTTGATGCCTTCTCGCAGGAAGATTCTTCGACGACCCGAAAATATGGGGGCACCGGACTTGGCCTGAGTATTTGCCGTCGCCTGGTCGAACTGATGGGTGGCCGAATGTGGTTGCAGAGCGAGATCGGGAGCGGCAGCACCTTCCACTTTTCGGTCCAGCTGCTACTTTCGTCGCCAGCGGCGCCCATCGTCGGCAGCGAAATCGACCTCACCGGCCGCCAGATTCTCATCGTCGACGACAACGCGACCAATCGGCGCATCCTGAGCAGCATGCTGCGCTTGCTCAAAGCAAGTCCCCGCGACGTCGAGTCGGCACAAGCTGCGCTTACCTTGCTTCAGGAAGGCAACACCGTTTTCGACTGTATTCTGCTCGATGCGCAGATGCCGGAGATGGACGGCTACGAACTGGCCCGCCGCCTGCCCCAGACCGTCCCAAATCTGCCGCCCATGCTGATGCTCTCATCCGGCGCCTTACGAGGCGACGCTCAGCGCTGCCAGGAAGCCGGTATCGCCGGGTTTTTCTCAAAACCGATTTCGCTTGACGAGTTGCATGCGGCACTCGGTCGTCTGTTCGACAACACGCCAACCGCCGACACTCCCGTCGCCAAGCCGCTGGTCACCCGCCATTCGCTGCGGGAAAGGCGGCGCCCCCTGAATATCCTGCTCGTCGAAGATCACCCGACCAACCAGAAGCTGACCATCGGCCTGCTCAGCAAATGGGGCCACGAAACCGCGCTGGCGCAGAATGGCCTAGAAGCCCTCGACATCCTCGAACACCGTTCGTTTGACGTCATCCTGATGGACATGCAGATGCCGGTCATGGACGGTATCGAAGCAACTGAGCGGATCCGCGCCCGCGAAGCCGAGCTCAAGCTGATGCCAACCCCGATCATCGCGATGACCGCCGCGGCCATGCAGGTTGATCGTGACGCCTGCCTCGCCGCCGGCATGGACGACTATATTTCGAAGCCGATCCGGGTCCAGGAGTTACAGGAAAAACTAGATTCCGTCCTCGGAAACCACTGATTCGACGTATAAATTGTCTGGCCATCGGGCGACACAAGGTAAACTGGCCGCACTTCAATTTCACGCCAAAAATCCGGTTGACCGTAGGAATGATGCTTATCAGTCCCAACGCCGCCATCTTTATCGTGCACCATGACCCAATCGAACAATCTGCAAAAGCTGCGCAAATATCTTGAAGGCCGTACCGGCAAAGCGATCATCGACTACAACATGATCGAGGACGGCGACACGGTACTTGTCTGCGTTTCCGGGGGCAAGGACTCGTACACGCTGCTCGCCATACTGATGGCCCTGCAGCAGCGTGCTCCGGTCAAGTTCCGCCTGATTGCCATGAATCTCGACCAGAAGCAGCCCGGATTTCCCGCCGACATCCTGCCACGCTACTTCGATTCGATCGGCATCGAACACCGGATTGTCGAAGCCGACACCTATTCCCTCGTCAAAGAAAAGATACCCGAGGGGAAGACCACCTGTTCCCTCTGTTCCCGCCTCCGCCGCGGCATCATTTACCGAACAGCCAAGGAACTCGGCGCCAACAAGATAGCCCTCGGCCATCATCGCGACGACATGGTTCATACCCTGTTCCTCAACATGCTCTTTGGCGGCAAACTCAAGGCCATGCCGCCCAAGCTCGTTACCGACGACAAGGCGCATGTCGTCATTCGCCCGCTGGCCTATTGCGCCGAGGCAGACATCGCCAAATTCGCCCGCGGCATGGAATTCCCGATCATCCCCTGCAACCTCTGCGGCTCGCAGGACAACCTGCAACGCCAGAAGATCCGGGAAATGATGCAGGATTGGGACAAGCGCTACCCCGGCCGTACCGAGTCGGTATTCACCGCCATGCAGAATGTCGTGCCATCCCATCTTGCCGACAGTGACCTGTTCGACTTCCGCGGACTGACCCTGGACACCCCGGTCGACGAAGGCGATATCGCCTTCGATGCCCCGGAAATGCCGATCAGCGGTACCATCCCGATAAGCCTTTCGGCATAATGCGGAAGCGCTATGATCAACATATAATGGGCGGTCGTCAATTACAGGACTCTTGGTAGCCATGAGCACCACGCAACGAAAATTGATCGTGATGTTCGCCGACGTCTCCGGCAGTACCGCGCTTTTCGAGCGACTTGGCGACAAAGAGGCCATGCACGCAGTGGAACGTTGCCTCAAGCGCATGAAACGCTCCATCGACGGCTACAAGGGCAAGACCATCCAGATCGTTGGCGACGAACTACTAGGCGCCTTTGAATCGGCTGAAGATGCTTGCCAGGCTGCCATCGACATGCAGCAGCGCATAGCCGATCTACCCCCGGTCTCCGGGCTGAAACTGACCATCCGCATCGGCCTGCACTGCGGCGAAGTCGCCGATGATGGCAAGAAACTGACTGGCTTGGCCATATCGACCGCAGCCCGTATTGCCGGCATCGCCCGCCGTAACCAGATTTTGTGCAGTTCCCTTCTGGTCGAGGCACTGACTGAACCGAGCTTTATTTCTACCGACCCCGTCCCGGATCTCGGTACAGTCCCCGAAGATGGTGCGGCGCTGGCCCTTTTCCAGATCAACTGGCCGAGCTATCAGGCGGGTAGCGTCATTTCGGCCCACTCGACTTTCGGCCCCAGCAGAACAACGCCTGCCGAGCGCCTGTGCGTTCGTCATCGCGGCAAGGCCTTCCTGCTTGACGACAAGACCCCGGTCCTGACCATCGGACGCGATCTCGGCTGCAAACTGATCATCGACGACCGCAAGGCATCCCGACAACATGCGCGGGTGGAATGGCGGGGTGATGGCTTCTATCTCGTCGACACCAGCACCAACGGCTGCTTTGTCACCCTATCAGGACGCCAGGAAGTGATGATTCGGCGTCATGAAATCCAGCTTGAGAGCAGGGGCCAGATCTGTTTCGGCAACTCCGGCAACGATCCTTTGGCCGAAATCGCCGAGTTCGAGCTCCTTTAAATAGAAATCGGCCATCCGCAGATGGCCGATTGGACTCCGGGCGAATCGCTTACTTGGCTGCGGCGTCAGCCACGCACTTCTTCATGAAGCTGTTCTTGGCAGCACCTGCCAGTTTCTTGTCCTTGGCCGCAGTGGCACAGGCAGCGTTTTCCGGAGGCACGCCGGCGTCACGGGTACATTTTTTCATAAAGCTGTTCTTGGCGGCCCCGGCCAGTTTTTTCTCGGCAGCCTTGGCAGCGCAATCATCAGCGGCGTAGGCCGTCGTGGCAGCAAATGCAACAATCAACAGACCAATCAATTTCTTCATTGGGAGTCCCCTCTCTCTAAGGTTGAAATGCCAGAGCACTATCGGCCATTCACGCATCATCGTCAAGCATGGTGCGCTGCTGACGATCCATGAAATCCTGCATGCTGTCGATTCCCCGCAACTGAAGTATCGTGTTGCGTACCGCAGCTTCGAGCAACACGGCGAGGTTGCGGCCAGCCGCCACAGGAATCACCACCTTGCGTATCGGCACCCCCAATACCTCGTGGGTCTGCGCATCAAGCGGCAGACGTGGTGCATCGGCAGCGGTGGCTGTTTTTTGCAGATGAACGATCAGCTTGAGCTTCATTTTCCGGCGCGATGCCGTTTCGCCAAAGATCGTCCGGATATTGAGCAAGCCCAGCCCGCGCACCTCAAGAAAATCACGCAGCATGCCGGGGCAGCGACCTTCAATGGTAGTCGGCGCAATGCGGGCCATTTCCACCACATCATCAGCAACCAAGCCATGCCCTCGGGAAATGAGCTCCAGGGCCAGCTCTGATTTACCAACCCCCGAGTCGCCGGTGATCAGGACGCCCATACCCAGCACATCCATGAATACGCCGTGGAGGCTGACTGTATCGGCAAGTCGTGCGGACAGGTAGATACGCAACTGATCGATGATCGCCGAACAGGGTTTGGGCGAAAAAATCAGCGGGGTTTTTAACTGGGTACAGGTCTCAACGACCATTGGTGGCGGTGCCAAGCCGTCAGCAACGATCACCGCTGGCGGCTGCGCGCCAAGAAGATCACCGAGCATTTGTGCGAAGCGACGCTCGCCAATCCGCATGGCCCATTCATATTCTGCCAGGCCGATAACCTGCAGACGTTCCGGATGAATGATATTGATGTGACCAACCAGGTCGGCGCCGTAGTTATTGGAGCCTTTGATCTCAATACGGCGATCAGCCTGCGGAACGATATTCCAGTTCAACAGCAGTTTTTCGCGGTTGTCCTCGTAAAGCTGAACCAGGCTTACGTGGCGCACGAACGAAGCTCAGCCTTGAAACAGAGCGACAACGGCGGCCGGATCAGCCGCGGCGTGGAGCTTTTCGCGGAATGCCCGATCCGAAAAATTCTGGGCCAACTCGGAAAGTATCTGCAAATGCTGCTCGGTCGCTTGCTCGGGAACCAATAAAACGAAAAGCAGATCGACGGGACGGCCATCCGGAGAATCGAACGGCACTGGCGTAGCCAGACGCATGAATGCGCCGACGGCCTGTTTCAGTCCCTTGATTCGACCGTGGGGAATAGCCACCCCCTGACCCAAGCCGGTAGAACCTAGCTTCTCGCGGGCAAAAAGACTATCGAAAATGATTGATCGGGCAAGACCGAGGCGATTTTCGAAAAGCATGCCAGCCTGCTCGAAGACCCGCTTCTTGCTGCCGGCTTCAAGATCAAGCAGAACCTGATCGGTTGATAGAAGGTTGATTAAGGAATTCATAGAAGCTTGAAAAAAACAAAGGCCGCCACCTGTTACGGCGCGGCCTGTTCAACGCTTATTCAGCGGCGGCGTGCAGCCCAGGCTTGTCACCGCGATGGTGGTCCTGGACCTTTTGCTTGTATTTCTGAACCTGACGGTCCAACTTGTCGAACAAGGCATCGATAGAGGCGTAGAGGTCGTCACCGGACTCTTCGACGTGGATGTCCTTGCCCGGAACATGAAGGGTGACTTCACCTTTTTGTTTGAGCTTTTCAACCGACAGAACGACGCTGACGCCGGTTACCTTGTCGAAATGGCGGATCACGGGATCAAGCTTGTTTTCGACGTATTCGCGAAGCGCCGGGGTGACTTCAATGTGGTGACCACTAATCTGCAGATTCACTTTATTCTCCTCTCTCTACAGGGTCTTGCGTAAATTGACCGGTGGGATGTTGAGTGACTCGCGGTATTTTGCAACCGTCCGTCTGGCAACTACGATTCCCTGCTGGCCTAGTATTTCGGATAATTGGCTATCCGACAAGGGCTTCTTGCCATCCTCGGCCGAGATCAACTGCTTGATCAACGCCCGGATGGCCGTGGCAGAACAGGCACCACCAGTATCGGTGGAGACATGGCTGCCGAAGAAGTATTTGAGTTCGAAGATGCCGCGCGGCGTCGCCATGTATTTTTGGCTGGTAACGCGCGACACGGTCGACTCGTGCAAACCGAGAATATCGGCGATTTCGCGCAGGACGAGTGGCCGCATGGCGACTTCGCCGTGTTCGAAGAACTGACGCTGGCGGTCAACGATGGCCTGCGTGACCCGATGAATTGTCTCGAATCGCTGTTGAACGTTCTTGATCAGCCAGCGTGCTTCCTGCAATTGCGTCGACAGATTGCCATTACCACGTCGCTGTTTGGCGAGAATTTCGGCATAGAGGCGGTTGATGCGCAGGCGCGGATAGGCGTCGGGATTGGTGTAGGCCGTCCACTTTCCCTTGAGCTTCTTCACTATCACGTCGGGCGTGATGTAGCGCGCTTCAATTTGGGAAAAACGGGCAGCCGGTCGCGGGTTCAAACTGGTAATGAGGGCCTGTGCTGCCTTCAGCGCTTCGTCATCGCACCCGGTCAGCCGGCGGATCTTGACGAAATCGCGGGCGGCCAGCAGTTCCAGATGCTTCTGGACGATAGTCAGCGCCAGTTCCCGGGACTCGCTACCACTCGGCAGCGCCTTCAGTTGCAGGGCAAGGCATTCCTGGAGGTTGCGGGCGCCGATACCGACCGGATCGAAATTCTGGATATGGTGCAGCGCAATTTCCAGTTCTTCGATTTCGATTTCGTATTCCGGCGGCAGTGTTTCGAAAAGTTCTTCGAGCGACGCCGATAGGTAGCCATCGTCATCGAGCGCTTCAATCAGAAAGCGAACCAGGCTGCGGTCGCGTTCCGACACCTGGGTCATTCCCAGCTGCCAGCCGAGATGATCGCGCAGGCTGATGGTCGTGCCGTGGATGTCCTGAGAATCGCTGTCGTCATCTTCGTCGCGCCCGGCCCCTGTGAAGGTACCGGCATCGGATGTCCAGCGGTCATCGTCAACATCGGACGGGGTTGACGGAACATCCTGCTCGCGATCATCACGGGCATCGCGCTCTTCGCGCTCGGCCTTTTGCTCGCGCTCACCTTCCGAAGTCTGGGGCGAATCGAATTGCTGGGCGCCGGAGAACGTCTCACCCGGGTGTTCGTCCTCGCGCTCGAGCATCGGATTCTCGAGCAGATAGCGCTCGATTTCCTGCTGCATTTCGATCGTCGACAGCTGAAGCAGCTTGATCGACTGCTGCAGCTGAGGGGTCAGCGCCAGATGTTGGGAAAGTTTTAGCTGGAGTGCCGGCTTCATCGGTTGGAGTTGGTTTCTATCTACCGGTCAGAGCTTGAAGTGCTCGCCGAGATAAACCTTTCTTACGCTTTCATTATCGACGATTTCGTCCGGACGTCCAGCCGCCAGCACGTTTCCGGCGTTGATAATGTAAGCATGGTCGCAAATACCCAGCGTCTCGCGGACGTTGTGGTCGGTAATAAGGACGCCGATTCCGCGCTCCTTGAGGAAGCGGATGATTTTCTGGATTTCGAGCACGGCGATCGGATCAACACCGGCAAACGGCTCATCGAGCAGAATGAATCGTGGATTGGTAGCCAGGGCGCGGGCGATTTCGACGCGACGCCGCTCACCGCCGGAGAGGGCCGCGGCATTGACATGGCGAACATGGCTGACGTGCAGTTCGGCCAACAAGCCCTCGAGGCGATCATTGAGTTCGGCCGCCGGCAAATTGAGCAGCTCAAGGATCGCCCTGATGTTTTCCTCGACATTGAGCTTGCGGAACACCGAGGCTTCCTGCGGCAGGTAGGAAAGACCCAGCCTCGCCCGGCTGTGCATCGGCAGATGGGTCAGGCGGCTGTCGTCGATATAGACCTCGCCGCCATCCGCGGCGACCAGCCCGACGATCATGTAGAAACAGGTCGTCTTGCCGGCGCCATTCGGGCCGAGCAGGCCGACGACCTCGCCGGACTTGACCTCGAAGGAGACGTCTTCGACGACGGTGCGCGCCTTGTAACGCTTCTTGAGATTTAGGGCCGAAAGCTTGGCCGCCGGCATGGTCATTCGTCTACTCCCTGCATGGCCCGCCGAATGGCGTCGCCGGAAAAGCCGCGATATTGCAGGAAACGGATCTGTTTGGCACGCTCTTCGGCCGATTCCGGCGGTCGACCGAACTTTTTGCCCCAAATTGTCCGGCAACGCTCGGTCTCGTCTCCGGCTTCGGGCAGGGCGCTGGCAATGTCGTCGTCGCCGACGCCCTTTTGCCGCAGTTCCTGCTTCAAGCGGGCGTTGCCGTATCGGCCGGCCCGCGCTACAACGCGCTGGGCAGCGTAGCGCTGATCGGAGAGCAGGCGTTCACTTTGCAGCGTGTCGAGCACGCTTTCCAGTTCCTCGGCAGACTCGGCATGCGGCGCGAGCTTGGCCAGCAACTCCGCCCGGCAAAAATCACGCCGGGTGAGCAATTGCAGGGCTCGCACGCGCAGTTCAGGCATCCGGCTTGGCCGCCTTGACCGGCTTGATGACATTGGTGCTGGCTGCCTCGCGGATACCGGCCTCGATTTCCTGAGCGATTTCCGGATGCGCTTTCAGGAATTCGCGGGAATTGTCCTTGCCCTGGCCGATCTTTTCGCCCTTGTAGGAATACCAGGCACCGGATTTTTCGACCAGCTTGTGGGCAACCCCCATTTCGACGACTTCGCCCTGACGGGAGATGCCTTCGCCGTAGAGAATGTCGAAGATGGCTTCGCGGAACGGCGGAGCGACCTTGTTCTTGACGACCTTGACCTTGGTTTCGCTGCCGATGACTTCGTCGCCCTTCTTGATCGCGCCGATGCGGCGGATGTCGAGACGGACCGAGGCGTAGAATTTCAGCGCATTGCCGCCGGTCGTCGTTTCCGGCGAGCCGAACATGACGCCGATCTTCATGCGGATCTGGTTGATGAAGATGACCAGCGTGTTGGTCTTCTTGATGTTGGCGGTCAGCTTGCGCAGGGCCTGGGACATCAGGCGGGCGTGCAGGCCGACCATCTGGTCACCCATTTCACCTTCGATTTCGGCGCGCGGGGTGAGGGCGGCAACGGAGTCGACGACGATGATGTCGACCGAACCGGAACGCACCAGCATGTCGGCAATTTCGAGGGCCTGTTCGCCGGTGTCCGGTTGCGAGATCAGCAGGTCGCCGACATTGACGCCGAGCTTCTGGGCATATTGCGGATCGAGCGCGTGTTCGGCGTCGATGAAGGCGGCGACGCCGCCGAGTTTCTGCATTTCGGCCACGACCTGCAGACAGAGCGTGGTCTTGCCGGACGATTCCGGGCCGTAGATTTCAACGACACGACCGCGCGGCAGGCCGCCGACGCCCAACGCGATGTCCAGACCGAGCGAGCCGGTAGACACGACCTGGATGCCTTCGTCGATTTCGGCGTCGCCCATCTTCATGATGGAGCCTTTGCCAAACTGCTTTTCGATCTGTTGCAGCGCTGCGGCGAGCGCCTTTGCCTTGTTGTCGTCCATGGTATTACCTCGGAAATTTGAGCGGATTATGGCACAGGGGCCAAAGATGGAATAGAAATTGCTGAGCTTTATCGACTGGCCGATTTTTCAGATATGCATTCATCAGACGTCGATTTCAGTGATCCTGCGGAAAGAGCGGGGTATAGTCCCCGCCCGTTCCGCCCCAACATTAATACTGTGTATAAATACAGTACAATTACCATGGCTGCTTGGCAAGAAAATTCTGCATTCAAATCAAGGCTCGGCAAACCGCTGCTGGTCATCGCGCTGGTCGCCCTGACAGGCTACGGCTGGGCAAAGCCGGCATCGTGGTACTGGTGGGCGAGCCGGGCTACCGATCACCGCGTCTGCGCACAGACCTCTCCGGGGAGCGGCTGGTTTCGCGAGTCCGTTGCATTCAAGGACAGCGCCTGCAGCATTCGGGTCAAGTCATTTTGACCGCTTACATCCCGCCGCCCGATAACGGCCTGCCGGTCATTTTTGCCGATGACTCGATCATCGTTGTAGACAAGCCGGCCGGGCTGCTCTCGGTGCCGGGGCGCGGCGAAGGGATGGACGATTGTCTCGCGGCGCGCGTGCAGGCCCGCTTTTCCGATGCCCTGACGGTGCATCGGCTAGACATGTCGACTTCCGGCCTGTTGGTTCTGGCGCGGGGTGCCGAGATGCACCGGTTGCTGTCGCGCTTTTTCCGCGAGCGCCAGATCGACAAACGTTACATCGCCGTCGTTCATGGGCTGATGGCGGATGACAGCGGCGAGGTTGAGCTGCCGCTGATCTGCGACTGGCCGAACCGCCCACGACAAAAAGTGGATTTCGAGATCGGCAAGCCGTCGCTGACCCGCTTTCGCGTCGTCAGCCGCGACCCGGCCGCCAACACGACGCGGGTCGAACTCGAGCCGGTGACTGGCCGCTCGCACCAGCTGCGCGTCCACATGGCCTCGCTCGGCCACCCGATTCTCGGCGACGATCTCTATGGCGGCGAGGCGACCGCGCTGGCCGATCGACTTCTGCTGCACGCCATGGATTTGGGCCTTTTTCACCCGTTGACCGCAGCAGCCATCCAATTTCACTCCGACGCCCCGTTTTGACGCTGCGAATCCGCGCAACGACCGTATAATTTTTGCGTTTTTAATCCTTTTTTCCGGTTGACCGTAAGATCATGCTGATCTGGTTCGTCGTTCTCTACCTGATGGTTTCCATCGGCATCGGTCTCTTTGTCGCGACTCGCGTCCATAGCGCCAAGGATTTCGCCGTGGCCGGCCGCCATCTGCCGCTGCCGGTCGTCACCGCCACCGTCTTCGCCACCTGGTTCGGCGCCGAAGCCGTGTTCGGCGTCTCCGCCACCTTCGTCAAGGACGGCCTGACCGGCGTCGTCGCCGACCCCTTTGGCTCGTCGATGTGCCTGATCATCGCCGGCGTCTTCTTCTCGCGGAAGCTCTACAAGCTCAACATCCTGACCCTCGGCGACTATTTCCGCCTGCGCTACAACCGCACCGTCGAGGTGCTGACCACGTTGTGCATCGTCGCCTCCTACCTCGGCTGGGTGTCGGCCCAAATCAAGGCGCTCGGGCTGGTCTTCAACGTCGTCACGGCCGGTTATGTCAGCCAGACGGCGGGCATGATCCTCGGCGCCGCCATCGTCCTGACCTACACCACTTTCGGCGGCATGCTCTCGGTGGCCATCCTCGATTTCGTCCAGATGGGCGTCATCATGGGCGGCATGCTGTACATCGGCTATGTCGTCTCCGGTCTGACCGGCGGCGTCGAACTGGTCGTCAACCACGCCTCGGCGGCCGGCAAGCTCGATTTCTTCCCACCGCCCGACCCCTGGCTGTGGCTGACCTTCCTCGGCGCCTGGATCACCATGATGCTCGGCTCCATCCCGCAGCAGGACGTCTTCCAGCGCATCACCTCGGCCAAGACCCAGCGTATCGCGCTGTGGGGCTCGATTCTCGGCGCCACTATCTATTTCTGCTTCACCTTCGTGCCGATGTTCATCGCCTACTCGGCGACGCTGATCGACCCCGAGCTGTTCAACGGTCTCATGGAAACCGACTCGCAACTCGTCCTGCCGACGCTGGTCCTCAACCACACCCCGATCTTCGCCCAGGCCATCTTCTTCGGTGCCGTGCTGTCGGCCATCATGAGCTGCTCGTCGGCCACCTTGCTGGCGCCGTCGGTCGCCTTCTCGGAAAACATCGTGCGCGGCTTTTACCCGCACATGGGCGACCATCAATTCTTGCGCGTCATGCGCGGCTCGATCATCGTCTTCGCCGGCATCGTGCTCGGCTTCGCACTCAACTCCAGTGCGAGCATTTTCAAGATGGTCGAGAACGCCTACAAGATCACCCTGGCCGGTGCCTTCGTGCCGCTCTTCTTCGGCGCCTTCTGGAAACGGGCGACGACACAGGGCGCACTGGCGGCCATTTTCGGCGGCCTGTCGACGTGGATCCTGATCGAAATGCTCGTCGGCATCAGTGGCGAACCTTCCGGCACGCCCGAATACGCCTACGCGCTGGTCGGCATCGGCCAGGCCGTGCCGCCGCAGTTGATCGGGCTGGCCGTCAGCCTGCTTGGCATGATTGCCGGCTCGCTACTGCCACAATGGGTCGGCCATCGACTGCCGCAAGAAGACATCCACGAGGCCCTGCACCATCGTGCCGCGGCGGAAACCCACCACGCGACAGAACATCCGCATCACCGCTGAACCAGCCTTGGTCGCCCGGACACCCGGGGTTTTCCTGACAGTGTGACAATCCGCCGGCAAAATCCGTCGGACACCGCCATCATTGTTACGACACATAAGGGCTGACGGGCTGGGCAATCGCCCCTAAAATCAGGTCATGCCCCATCCCGGTCGTGGTCCCATCCTGCTTTCCCGCTACCTCGCCCTCGCCTGGGCCGGGCTGGTCGTCTATGCCAGCCTGCATCCATTTGCCGGCTGGCGCGACACCGGCGTGTCGCCGATGGCCTTCCTTGAAGGCGGCTGGCCGCGCTACTGGACGGTCTTCGATCTGGCGGCCAATGTCGCGGTCTACCTGCCGCTGGGCTTCTTTTTGACGCTGGCACTGAGCAGCCTGCCCTGGCGTTTCTCCGCCCCGATCCTCGCCGTGCTGCTGTCCGGCGGCGTCAGTTTTGGCCTGGAAACCGTGCAGACCTGGCTGCCGTCGCGCGTTCCCTCCAATCTCGACCTTGTCTGCAACACCTTGGGCGGGCTGTTCGGCGCGCTCTGGGCGCAACATGTCGGGCCGCGTGTCTTCGCCCGACTGGCGGCGCTGGAACATCGGCTGATCGCCCCCATCCCGCACGCCGAGCTTGGCCTGACGCTGCTCGGATTGTGGCTGTTCGTGCCGCTCTCGCCGGAAACCCTGCTCTTCGGGGCGGGCGATTTACGGCAAATTTTCGGGTTGACCGGTGCACTCCCGTTCGCCGCCGAGAGTTTCGTCATGATCGAAGCCACCATCACGGCCTTCAACGTCGTGGCGGTCGGCCTCATCGTGCGCATGCTGTGCGCGCGGCTACTGTTCGCCTACCTCATCGTGCCACTCTTTCTGCTCCTCAGCCTGGTCGTCGCCACACTCGCCGCGGCCGTTCTGGTCAGCCCGGCCGATGCGCTGGCCTGGCTGACGCCGGGGGCCCGGCTCGGGCTGATTTTCGGCTGCGCCATACTCGCCGCCGTCATCGCCCTGCCGGCAACGCCGCGCCTGATCATCACCGCGCTGACGCTGATGGCGGGTACAGTTCTCGTTAATATGGCACCGCCCAACCCCTATTCGGATGCCGCGCTGGCCGTCTGGCGACAGGGGCACTTTCTCAATTTCAATGGTCTGACGCGACTGGTTGCAACGTTATGGCCCTTCCTGACCATTCCCTTCCTGCTCCTGACGACGCGCCGGAACTAGCCTGGCACGCCCATTCGGCTGACTCGGCCGCCCGCCGGCTGGGGGTCGATCACGCCGCCGGCCTGGATGACGACGAAGCGGCCGCGCGCCTCTCCCGCCACGGTCCCAACCAACTGACCGAACGCCCCGGAAAACCGGCCTGGCGACGGTTCGCCGACCAGCTCGGACAGCCCCTGGTTATCGTCCTGATCGGCGCCGGGATGGTCACCGGCGCCCTCGGCGAAGTGGTCGACAGCAGCGTCATTTTCGGCGTCGTGATCGTCAATGCAATGATCGGCTACTGGCAGGAGGCCAAGGCCGAAGGGGCGCTGGCGGCGCTGGCGCGCAGCGTGGCGACGCCGGTCACGGTGCGCCGCGGCGGCCATCGCCAGCAGCTCGATGCGACGCAACTGGTACCCGGCGACATCGTCATGCTGGCGGCTGGCGACCGCATTCCGGCCGACCTCCGGCTGATCCACCAGCACGAGCTGCACACCGACGATTCGATGTTGACCGGCGAATCGCAGCCGGTCAGCAAACACACCTCGGCGCTGGAGGCCGATACCCTGCTCGCCGACCGCCTGAACATGGCCTATGCCGGCACCACGGTGGTAGCCGGGCAGGGCAGCGGGCTGGTCATTGCCACCGGCGACGCCACCGAAACCGGGCGCATCGCCGACCTCATCGCGGCGGCGCCCGATCTGGTGACGCCGCTGACGCGCAAGATGGCGACGTTCTCCAACTGGCTGCTGTGGGCCATCGGCGGCCTGGCCGTGCTCACCGTCGGCGTCGGACTGGCCCGCGGCGAACCGGCCTTCGACATGTTCATCGCCGCCGTCGCCCTGGCCGTCGGCGCCATTCCCGAAGGACTACCGGCCGCCGTCACCGTCACGCTGGCCATCGGCGTCGCCCGCATGGCCAGACGACGGGCCATCATCCGTCACCTGCCGGCCGTCGAAACGCTGGGCAGCACGACGGTCATCTGCTCCGACAAGACCGGTACGCTGACCGAAAACGCCATGACCGTGCGCGTCCTGTGGTGCGCCGGCGAGGGTTACGCCGTCAACGGCCACGGCTACAACCCGGAAGGCGCCATCTCCCACGACGAAATGCCGGCCGACATCGACGGCGCCCTGCGTGACGGTCTGATCGCCGGGGCGCTGTGCAACGACGCTTCGCTGCGCCACGAACACGGCCAATGGAAAATCACCGGCGACCCGACCGAGGCGGCGCTGCTCGTCGCGGCGCGCAAGGGCGGCCTCGACGAGCACACCTTGGGCGCGCTGTTTCCGCGTGGCGACGAGCTGCCCTTCGATGCCTGCCGGCAATTCATGGCGACGATGCACGCGAGCGACGGCGAAGCCGTGGTCTATGTCAAAGGCGCCCTCGAACGGCTGTTGCCGCTGTGCGTCGATCAGCTTTCGGCGAGCGGCCAGCCGGCGCCGATCGACCGCGCCGCCATCGAAAAGGCGGCGCACGCCTACGCCGGGCAGGGCATGCGCGTCCTGCTCCTGGCCCGGAAGAATTTCAATTTTGGGCAAAATTTCCAGTTGACCGTGGAGGTCATCGACCAGCTGACCCTGATCGGCCTCGTCGGCATGATCGACCCGCCGCGCAAGGCGGCCATCTCGGCGATTCGCAACTGCCATTCGGCCGGCATCCGGGTCAAGATGATCACCGGCGACCACGCCGTGACGGCGCTGGCCATCGCCCGCCAGATCGGGCTGAATGCGGACAAGGCGCTGACCGGCCGCGAGCTGGCCCAACTCGACACCGGCGCGCTGGGCGAAGCCGCCCACAACGTCGACGTCTTCGCCCGCGTCGAGCCGGAACAAAAGCTGCGCCTCGTCGGCGCCCTGCAGGCGCGCGGCGAAGTCGTCGCGATGACCGGCGACGGCGTCAACGATGCGCCGGCCCTCAAGCAAGCCGACATCGGCATCGCCATGGGCCTGGCCGGCACCGAGGTGGCCAAGGGCGCGGCCGACATGGTGCTCACCGACGACAACTTCGCCAGCATCGAGGCGGCGGTGGAAGAGGGCCGCGGCGTCTGGGACAACCTCGTCAAGTTCATCACCTGGACGTTGCCGACCAATTTCGGCGAAGGCCTCGTCATCGTCGCCGCCATCCTGTTCGGCAGCACCCTGCCCATCACGCCGCTGCAGATCCTGTGGATCAACATGACGACCGCCGTCCTCCTCGGCCTGCCGCTCGCCTTCGAGCCGATCGAGCGCGGCATCATGCAACGCCCGCCGCGCCGGCTTGAAACGCCGGTCCTCGACGCCGACCTGATCCGCCGTGTCGTGCTCGTCTCCATGCTGTTACTGGCCGGCGCCTTCGGTCTGTTCCTGCGCGAACTGCAGCAAGGCCACAGCCTGGCCGAAGCGCGTACCGTCGCCGTCAATGTCTTCGTTTTCGGTGAGATGGCCTATCTTTTCAACTGCCGCTCGCTGACCCGCGGCTTCTGGCACCTTGGCCTGTTCTCCAACCGCTGGCTGTGGGGCGGCCTCCTCAGCATGACCATCCTGCAACTGCTGATGACCTATGCGCCGGTGATGAACCGGGTGTTCCAGACGGCGCCCATCGGCTGGGTCGAGTGGCTGGAAATCGGCGCCGTCGGTTGGGCGATCAGCCTCATCGTCGGCATCGAGAAAAACCTGGCGCAACGCCGGCGTTCCACGTGAAACCGCCTCGCCTATAATGCGGGACTGCACAGGAGACCCCGCATGAGCTATTTCAAACACCACGTTTTTGTCTGCACCAACCAGCGCGAAGGCGGCGAACAATGCTGCAACAACCTTGGCGGCTCCGACATGTTCGCCTACGCCAAGGATCGCATCGGCGCCCTCAAACAAAACGGCGCCGGCGCCGTGCGCATCAACAAGGCCGGCTGTCTCGGCCGCTGCGACAACGGCCCGGTCATGGTCGTCTACCCCGAAGAAACCTGGTATTCCTTCATCGACAAGGAAGACGTCGAGGAAATCATCCAGGAACACCTGATCGGCGGCAAGGTCGTCGACCGCCTGAAGATCTGACCCCATGCGCGTCGTCGAAGAAAAAATCCTCGTCGATGGCCCGGTCGGCAAGATCGAGGTCATCATGGAGCGCCCGGACGCACCGAAGGGCATCGCCCTGATCGCCCATCCGCACCCGATCGGCGGCGGCGCCAACACCAACAAGGTCGCCTACACGCTGGCCCGCACCTTCGTCGCCCTCGGCTACGCCGCCTTCCGCCCGAATTTCCGCGGCGTCGGCGGCACCGAAGGCGTCCATGACGAAGGCGTCGGCGAAACCGACGACCTGCTCGCCGTGCTCGAAGACGCCAAGTGCCGCTGCGGCAACCTGCCCGTCGCGCTGGCCGGTTTCTCGTTCGGCGCCTACTGCCAGACCCGCGTCGCCAAACGCCTGAGCGAAGCCAGCCACCCGGCCCAGCGCCTCGTGCTGGTCGGCACCGCCGCCGGTTTCGTCGAAGGCACCCGCCAGTACGACACCGAAGCCGTGCCGCACGACACCATCGTCATCCACGGCTCGGCCGACGAAACAGTGCCGCTCGGCAACGTCCTCAACTGGGCGCAACCGCACGACTTGCCGGTCGTCGTCGTGCCCGGCGCCGATCACTTCTTCCACCGTCGCCTGCACCTCATCCGCGACATCGTGACGCGCGCATGGCGGCACTAGAAGCCCGCAACCTGCGCAAGACCTACGGCGATAGCGAAGTCGTCGCCGGTCTGTCGTTCGCCGTCGAACCGGGCACCTGTTTCGGCCTGCTCGGCCCGAACGGCGCCGGCAAGACGACGACACTGCGCCTCTGCCTCGGCCTGACCGGGCCGGACAGCGGTGACATCGTGCTCAACGGCCACACCATTCCCGACGACGCCCAGGCGGCACGGGCGCGCATCGGCGTCGTGCCGCAATTCGACAACCTCGATCCGGATTTCACCTGCGCCGAAAACCTGCTCGTCTTCGGCCGCTATTTCGGCATCAAAGACGCCGACATCCGCGCCAAGATCCCGCAACTGCTCGATTTTGCCGGCCTCTCGAGCAAGGCCGGCGCCCGCCTGTCGACGCTGTCCGGCGGCATGAAGCGCCGGCTGACGCTGGCCCGGGCCATGGTCAACGATCCCGACATCATCTTCCTCGACGAACCGACCACCGGCCTCGACCCGCAAGCCCGTCACCTGATCTGGGAACGCCTCAAGCAACTCAAGTCGGCCGGCAAGACGCTGATCCTGACCACCCATTTCATGGACGAAGCCGAGCGCCTGTGCGACACGCTGATCGTCATCGACCACGGCCGCAAGATCGCCGAAGGCAGCCCGCGCCAACTGATCGCCGAGCAGATCGAGCCGCAGGTCGTCGAGGTTTTCGACGAATCCCACGGTCAACTGGAAAATTTCGTCAAAAATCAAAAGCACCTCGCCGAGCGCGTCGAAACCAGCGGCGAAACCGCCTTCTTCTACTGCCGCGACCCGCATGACCTGCTGGCCAGGTTGGCCGATACCGACGGCCTGCGCTACGTGCACCGCGCCTCCAACCTCGAAGACGTCTTCATCAAGCTGACCGGCCGCGAACTGCGCGACTGAATCCGGGAAACCCGGCCGGACAGAGGAAACCAGCTGCTGACGATGCCACGCGGATAGCTTATTTGCGCGCCAAGCTCATGTTTTGTCTGGACATTTCGCCAAATCTGCTAGAATGATGCAATCAGCTTGGATTGGAATCGCAATGCGTTGGATCTTCGTCGCGGCAGTGCTCGCATTTTCGGCAGTGGAAGTTTGTGCCTCGGAACCGGTTTCCGACGAGGCGCAGCAGTCCGTTGTCGACATGTCGGTCGCCGCTCCGGGCGTCACCATCTCGGCCATTCCGATGCCGCCGCGCGCCATCAAGGTCCTGACGCTCGAGCAATCCGACCGCCTGCGCGCCGCCAAAAAAGCGCGGATCGCCAAGAAAAAGGCCTCGCCCACCTTGATGCTGACCCGGACCGAGCGTCGCCAGGTGGCGTTGCTGACGGCCAGCGGTAAATCGGGAGAAGCGCGCGCCTTTTCCTACGACCCGAACGAAAATTATCAGGGCAGCCTTGAAGACCTCGATCTGCACCGCTCGTTCAGCCGCCCCAAGGTCGTTGACGAACCCAATGCCAACGAAGCCGAGACCGACGATCTACCCGGCCACATCCGTCTGCGCCTGATGCTGGCACGGCTCAAGGCCGTTGAGGCGCACGCCCTGAATCAGGCGGCAGATAACGACGAATCGCTCTCCGACTCCGTCCTGCTACGCCTCAAAGACGCCCGCCTGAAGGCGGTCGAAGCGCATCAGCGCAAGTTCGGCTAGGCCTCGTTTTCAGCCTAGCAGGGCGTCGACCGCAGCAGAAAAATCGTCGTATACCGCGGCCGGACAAATATCCGGATGCGCGTCGTCGCCGGCCCTGAACTTCCCCGTCCGCACCAGAATTCCCGGAATTCCCGCCGCTTGCGCGCCGCCGATGTCATCGGCCAGATCGTCGCCGATCAGCACGGCCTCCGCCGCACCGACGCCCAGTTCGGCCAGTGCCGCATTAAAGAAAGCCGGCGCCGGCTTGCCGGTGATTTCGGCCGTGATCCCGGCCGAATATTCCAGCCCGGCGACAAAGGCCCCCATGTCGAGCGACAAGCCGTCCGGCTCCATGAAATAACGGTTGCGTGCCATGGCCATGAGCGGCAGGCCCTGCATGAGCAGCCGAAAGGCGTGGTTGAGGATGGGGTAGGTGAAATGGGCGCCCATGTCGCCGAGCACGACCACATCCGGATCGGCATCGCTGGCCCCCATTTCGGCCGCGATGTCGGGGTGAATCAACCACAGTGGCCGCAATCCGCGACTCCGCACGAGTGTTCGCGCGGCCAGCGCCGCCGTCTGGATTTCGCTGACGGCCAGCGTGAAACCCATGCGCTGCAGTTTGGCGAACAGGATGTTGCTCGGCGTTCGCGTCGTGTTGGTCAAAAAGCGGAGCGGCAGGCCCGATGCCCGCAATTTGTCGAGTGCCCGCACTGCGCCGGGCAGCGCATCGTCGCCGGTATGCAGGACGCCGGCGAGGTCGATCAATACCGCCTTGGGTGAAGTTGTCGGCGCCATCTCCGCTCCCTCAATAAATTTTTGACCGTTGTTCGAGTGTGGTTTTTGGCGAAAGTTTAACCATTACTCGCCAACACCGGCATGCCTCTCCTGCCGCTGAGCCAAGGCCCTGGTGGCGCGCGGCAAGGGTTTTTCCCGGTCTTTCAACAGGCCTTGCAGGCAGGCCGGGTTGGCGCGGGCGCCGCTGGACTGGTAGTCGGCGAGCAAGGTCTGGCGGATGCTTTCCTTTTCCATCCCGATGACGTCGGTCAGGTATTCGAACAGGCTGTCGAGCAGGTTTTCCGGCGTCATGCGGCTGGTCTGGCCGGTGCTTTGCCATAGCCAGTCAGTGAAAGCGAGGAAGGCGTTGAAGGGCGAGGAGCCGGCGAGCAGGATGAGCAGGGTTTGCGGAAAGCGGCCGGAATTGGCGACCAGGTCCCAATAGCGGGCGAGGCGGGTGAAGCGCTGCACGGTCGGGGCGTCGACAACGGCGGTTTGGCGGACGGTGTAAGGCGGTTCGGCGTCGTAGATGATGCCGTGGTGGGCGCTGTGCCGGGCAATGGGCGTGCCGCGCAGGCGTTTGAGGACGCCGAGCTGGATTTCGTGCGGACGCAGGGCGACCAGGCGGTCGAAGCCGTCGGCGAAGCTGGCCAGCGTTTCGCCGGGCAGGCCGAAAATGAGGTCGGTGTGCAGGTGGGCGTGGCTGTGATTGACCAGCCAGGCGAGGTTTTCGCAGGTCTTGGCGTTGTCCTGCCGGCGCGAGATGGCGTGCTGGACCTCGGGGTTGAAGGTCTGGATGCCGACTTCGAACTGCAGCACGCCGGACGGGAAGCGGGCGATCATCTCTTTCAGGCGTTCGGGCAGATGATCGGGAATCACCTCGAAATGCAGGAAAAGGTCCGGCGCCAGGCGGTCGAGGAAGAACTGCAGGATGCTCAGCGAGCTGTCTATCTTCAGATTGAACGTGCGGTCGACGAACTTGAAGTTGCGCGCCCCGCGCTCGTAGAGGGTTTCCAGCGCGGCGAGAAAGCCTTCCGCCTCAAAGGCCCAGGCGGTCTTGTCGAGCGAACTGAGGCAGAATTCGCATTTGAACGGACAGCCGCGCGAGGCTTCGACGTAGAGCAGGCGATGGGCCAGGTCGTCGGCGCTGAACTCGGCGTAGGGCAGGGCGATGTCGGCCAGCGCCGGCTGCTCGCCGGGGATCGTTTTCATGAGCGGCGGCGGGCCGTCGAGCAGGGCGCGACACAGTTTCGGGAAGCTGACGTCGCCCCAGCCGGTGATCAGGTGGTCGGCCAGCCGGACGATTTCCTGCTCCGCCCATTCGTAACTGACTTCCGGCCCGCCGAGGACGATTTTGAGCGCCGGCCGGGCCTGTTTGAGCCGGCGGACAACCTCGGTCGTCTGCACGACGTTCCAGATATAGACGCCGAAACCGATGATCTGCGCTTCTTCGGCGAGCAGCGCCTCGACGATTTCCGACACCGGCCGGGCGATGGTGAATTCGCGCAGCACCGTCCGTTCGCGCAACCCGGCGCCGCCGTGCCGGTCCATGTTGGCGAGCAGGTAGCGCAGGCCGAGCGAGGCGTGGATGTATTTGGCGTTGAGCGTGCTCAGGAGGATGGCGGGCGGCATTTCGTCATTTTGACAGCTTCGCCGAAGTCGACCGAAGCGATCCCACGGTCAACCGGAAAAAAGGGCAAAAATCGAAATCGATAGGGCACAGAACTTAAACGCTTGCGTTCTGGACAGAGGCTAAAATGCGTCTTCCATTTTGCTCGTTCCTGGCCCCATGCTGCCTCAACCCTCCCTGCTCGGCTGGCTCCCCGTCTGGCAACGCAATTTCCTGGTCTGGCGCAAGCTGGCCCTGCCGTCCATCCTCGGCAACCTGGCCGACCCGCTGATCTACATGCTCGGCCTCGGCTACGGGCTGGGCGCCATGCTGCCGACCATCGAAGGCCAGCCCTACATCGCTTTTCTGGCCGGCGGCACGGTCTGCGCCTCGACCATGAATGCCGCCACCTTCGAAGCCCTGTACTCGGCCTTTTCCCGCATGCACGTCCAGAAAACCTGGGAAGCCATCCTCAACACGCCGCTCGGGCTGGGCGATGTCGTCGCCGGCGAACTGTTCTGGGCGGCGACCAAATCGCTGCTCTCGGGCGCCGCCATTCTCGTCGTCATCACCGCCATGGGCCTGACCAACGGCCCGCTCATGCTCTGGGCGCTGCCGGCCATCGTCCTCACCGGCCTCGCCTTTGCCGCGCTCGGCCTGATCTGGAACGCGCTGGCCCCGTCCTACGATTTCTTCATGTACTACTTCACGCTGTTCATCACGCCGATGACGCTGATTTCCGGCGTCTTTTTCCCAACCGACCAGCTCCCCGGCTGGCTCGCCCTTATCGGCGGCTGGCTGCCGCTGGCCCAGGGCGTCGCCCTGGTCCGCCCGCTGCTCGCCGGTCAGGTCCCGGCCGACGCCCTGATCCACATCATGGCGCTGCTCGCCACCTCGGCCGTAGCCTTCGCCATCGCCCTCCACCTGACCCGTCGTCGCCTGCTCAAGTAGAATCCGCTGATGGAAATCCTGCTCGTCATCACCCACTGCCCGGACGAAGAAAGCGCCAATGCCATGGCGCTCACCACCGTCGAAGAGAAGCTCGCCGCCTGCGTGAACATCCTGCCGCGCGTCCAGTCGGTCTATCGCTGGCAGGGCAAGGTCGAATCGGCTTCCGAAATTCCGCTTTTTTTCAAGTCGACCGTAGCAAACTACCCGGCGCTCGAAGCCAGGATCCGCGAACTCCATCCCTACGAGTTGCCCGAAATCATCGCCTTGCCGCTCAGCCACGGCTTGCCCGCCTACCTCAACTGGGTGGCGGCTGAAACGATCCAATGACCATGCGCCTCCTGTTCCTCGTCTTTACCTTTTTCCTCTCGCTCGCCCACGCCGAGGAATTCCTCGATCCGGCCGTCGCCTTCAAGCCCTCGGTCAAGGCGCTCGACGGCCAGACACTCGAAATCAGCTACAAAATCGCCAGCGACTATTACCTTTACCGCGACAAATTCCGTTTCCGCGTCGACGGCGACACGGCCACCCTCGGCACGCCGACCTTCCCGAAAGGCAAGGAGCACGACGACGAGAATTTCGGCAAGGTCGAGGTCTATTACGACTCGGTCGCCATCCGTGTTCCGGTCGAGCGCATGTCCTCCGGCCCGCTGCCGCTCAAACTGAGCGTCACCTCGCAAGGCTGCGCCGATGCCGGCGTCTGCTACCCGCCGCAAACCCAGCCGCTCAGCGTCGAACTGCCCGACCCGGCCAGCACACCGACCGCCGCAGCCGCCCCGGCCGACGGCGACGAAAGCGGCCAGATCGCCGCGACGCTCAAGAACGCCGGCTTCTGGACCAGCCTCGCCTTCTTCTTCATCGCCGGCCTCGGCCTGTCGCTGACCCCCTGCGTCTTCCCGATGATCCCCATTCTGTCCGGCATCATCGCCGGCCAGGGCCACCAGAATTCACACGCCCGCGGCTTCGCGCTATCCATGGCCTACGTCCTCGGCATGGCCGTGACCTACGCCGCCGCCGGCGTCGCGGCAGGCCTGAGCGGCACGCTGCTCTCCGCCGCCCTGCAAAACCCGTGGGTGCTTGGCAGTTTCGCGCTGGTTTTCGTCGTCCTCTCGTTCTCGATGTTCGGCTTCTACGAACTGCAATTGCCGACCGCGCTGCAAAGCAAGCTGTCGGAAGAATCGGGCCACCTGCAGGGCGGGCGCGGCATCGGCGTCTTCCTCATGGGCGCGCTGTCGGCGCTCATCGTCGGACCCTGCGTCGCCGCCCCGCTGGCCGGTGCGCTGCTCTACATCGGACAGACCGGCGACGCGGTGTTCGGCGGTGCCGCGCTGTTCGTCATGGCGCTCGGCATGGGCGCGCCGCTCATCGCCGTCGGCGTGGCCGGCGGCTCGCTGCTGCCGAAGACCGGGTCGTGGATGGAAGGCGTCAAGAAGGCTTTCGGCGTGCTGCTGCTCGCCACCGCCGTCTGGCTCGTCTCGCCGGTCGTCCCGCCGGTCGCTTCGATGCTGGCCTGGGCGGCGCTGCTCATCATTCCGGCCATCTATCTCCACGCCCTCGACCCGCTGCCGGCGCATGCCAAGGGCTGGCACCGTTTCTGGAAAGGCATCGGCATCGTCATGCTGCTCACCGGCGCCGCGCTGCTCATCGGCGCCCTGGCCGGCGGCCGCGATCCGCTGCAACCGCTGGCCGGCTTGCGCGGGTCGGCCGTCGCTGGCGAAGAGAAAAAGCTGCCGTTCGAACGCGTCGCCTCGGTAGCCGACCTGGAAGCCAGAATCAAGACCGCTGGTCGCCCGGTCATGCTCGATTTCTACGCCGACTGGTGCGTCTCGTGCAAGGAAATGGAGCGGTTCACCTTCTCCGACCCCGCTGTTCGGGCCAAACTGGCCGGGTTCACGCTGTTGCAGGCCGATGTCACGGCGAATACCGAGGACGACAAGGCTTTATTGACCAAATTCAAGCTGTTTGGTCCGCCGGGCATCATCTTCTTCGATGCCAAAGGGCAGGAAAACAAGGCGGTGCGCATCGTCGGCTTTCAGGATGCGGCACAGTTCATGAAATCCCTGCAACGGGTCGCCAGCGCCGCTTAAAGATCCCCTGCCGAGGCGCTGCGCAGCGCCTGGCGCAAACTCAGAAGGCCAAACACGCTTCCGGCCAGCGCCCCGGCCAGCACATCGAGCGCGACATGCTGACGCGTCGCCACGGTAGACCACAGGATGGCCAGACAGTGCAGCCAGATCAGCCCTGACACCCAGCGGCGCCCCCCCATGGCCCGGGCAATCCGCGCCAGCCAGATGGCGGCGAAAACCGCCGAGGCGACGTGCAGCGAAGGACACGCGTTGCCGCTGGCATCGACATCCTTGATCATCGCCATTTCCGGATAGAGGCGCCAGTCGATGCCGGCGGGCGGCACGCCGGTCGGAAACATCCAGAAAATGCCCAGGCAGAACAGACACAGGGCCGCCATCCAGATGCCGAACTGGACGAGCGGCTGGATTTCCCGGAGCAGCGCGGCCGGCAGCGAAGCATAAACCCACAGCGAGGCATAGACGGGAAAGGCCAGACCGCTGACCGGAATCCAGGCATCGATAAAAATCAGGGGCATTTCCGTGACCGGAAACAGCGGATTGCGCAGCACGCCGAAATAGGCCCAGAAAAAAAGCAGCATGAAGGCTGTCGTACCGACCGCCTTGAGCGGCATCTGGTAGACCATTCTTGCGGCGATCTGCCGTATCCAGTGCGATCTGGCGGGCGGAGGCATGGTTGGCGCGATGGAGTGGTTTGGCATGAATTGAGACGCATGGTAGCAAAACACCGGCAGCCATAGGTAACCGCTGGCGAAGCTTGTCACCTTTGCGGCAAGCCTTTGGAAAACATGGCCTTTCGGCTAAAATTGCCGGCTATGGATTCCATTGGCCTGATTCGCGAATTTCTCCAGGACCGCCTTGGCGTCGAGCCGGAAAACGTCATTCCGGAAGCGTCATTGGTCAAGCTTGGTGTTGACTCCCTGATGATGCTCGAACTCATGTTCGAGTTCGAGGATCGCTTTGGCGTCAAGCTGTCCAGCGACCTGAAAACCCCCCAGACCGTCGGCGAAATGGTGTTGCTGATGGACGGGCTGATCGCCAGCCAGAAGCACTGAACCATGAGTCAGCGGCGGGTGGCGATTACTGGCCTCGGGCTGGTCAGCCCTTATGGCGGCGACCTCGCCGATTTCTTCGGGCGCCTGTGCGCCGGCGAATCAGCCGTGCGCCATCTGCTCACCGACGATCTGCCGCGCCCACTGTCGATTCCCTTTGTCAGTTGCCCGGGTTTCGACCCCGATGCCGCACTCGGCAAGCCGCTGGCCTCGATGATGGATCGTTTCGCCCAACTCGCCATGGCGGCGGCCTTTTCCGCCTGGGACGACAGCGGCCTGCCGCGCCAGGCTGATGGCGACAAGCGCGACGACTGGGGTGTTGCCTGGGGTACCGCGCTGGGTGGCACACTGGCCTACGAAAAAGGTTACCGCGAACTGTGGCAGAAGGGCCGCGAACGCCTGTCGCCGCTGTCCGTCGTGCTCGGCATGAACAACGCGGCCAACGCCCACATCTCGATCCAGCTCGGGCTGGGCGGCGTCAGCATGAGCCACACGGTGGCCTGCGCCTCGTCGGCCATCGCCATCGGCGAAGCTTTCCGCCGCGTGCGCAGCGGCGAGGCGACGGTGATGCTGACCGGCGGCTCCGATGTGCCGCAGGCCTACGGCGTTGCCCGCGCCTGGGAGGCCTTGCGCGTCATGGCACCGGGCGATGCCGAGACCTCGCCGTTGGCCTGCCGGCCGTTCTCTGCCGAACGCCGCGGGCTGGTCCTGGGCGAGGGCGGGGCGGCGCTGGTTCTCGAGGACTGGGATCATGCCGTCGCCCGCGGCGCTCGCATCCACGGCGAGATGGTCGGCTACGGCACGACCTGCGATCACAGCCATCTGGTGCGCCCGGAAGCGGCCGGCCAGATCCGCGCCATCGGCCTGACCCTGGCCGACGCCGGCCTGAAACCGGCCGACATCGATTACGTCAATGCCCACGGCACGGCGACGGCCGAAGGCGATCCGGTCGAAGTCGCCGCCTTGAAGGCTGTTTTTGGCGACGGCGCCGCCACCCTGCCGGTCAGCGCCACCAAGTCCATGCACGGCCACCTGCTCGGCGCGGCGGCGGCCATCGAGGCCATCGTCACCATCCTTGCCCTGCGCGAGGGGACGATTCCGCCCACCGCGCATCTCGCTGCGCTCGACCCGGACTGTGCCGGCGTCGATCACGTGACGACGGCCCGCCACGGCCGGCCGCTCCGTGCCGCCCTGTCCAATTCCTTCGCTTTCGGCGGCAGCAACGCGGTCCTCGCGTTTCGCGCCGTCGACCTGTAACTCACCGGAAGCACCGCCATGCCTGAAGCCAATTCGCCCGAAAACATCGAAGCCCTGTTGCCGGAAGTCGCCGAGCTGATCGTCACGGCGCTCAGCCTCGACATGCCGCCGGCCGACATCGCGCCGGATGCGCCGCTGTTCGGCGAAGGTCTCGGCCTCGACTCGATCGATGTGCTCGAAATCGCTCTGGTCATCTCGAAAAAGTACGGCTTCCAGCTCAAATCGGACAACGAGGACAATCTGCGCATCTTCTCGTCGCTGCGCGCCCTGGCCACCCATATCGCGTCCCAGCGGACCAAATGAGCCTGTCCCCGGGCCAGCTGCTGCGCGGCCTGGCCGTCGTCGTCTTTCTCGCCGCCTGGGCCTTCCTGGCTCACACCAGCAGTTCCGGCAAAGGGAGTGCCGACCTCTCGGTGCTACTTGGCGTCGCCCCCATCGTTACCGCCCTCGGCCTGCTCTTCTGGCGTAACCGCCATCCGCTGCTCACCGGCACGGTCAGCCTTGCCCTGCTCGGCGGGCTAGCCTGGCTGTGGCCGACCCTGCGCGACAACATCGCGCTGCTCTTTTTCATCCAGCACCTCGGCACCAACCTCGCACTCGGCACCCTGTTCGGGCGCAGCCTGCTCGGTGGCGGCGAGGCACTGATCACCCAGTTCGACCGGGCCGTGCATCAGGGCGAACTGTCGGAGTGCAAGCGCCGCTACACGCGCCAATCGACACTGGCTTGGACGCTGTTTTTCCTGGGTAACGCGCTCGTGTCGGCCGTCCTCTGGCTATTCGCCCCGCATGCAATCTGGTCGATTTTTGCCAACCTGCTGTCGACGCCGCTGCTCGCCGCCATGTTCATCGGCGATCACGTTTGGCGGGTCGTGGTCCTGCCGCCGGAAGAACGGCCGAGTTTCGTCCAGGTTGCCAACGCCTACCGCCTGCGCAACCAGCAGAAAGCGGCGGCGACCGATCTGAATACGCCGCAGCCGCCCGCCAATCCTTCATGAATACCGTACCGCTGCTCGCCCGGAGCGACCTCGACGCCGTCTTTGCCTGGTCGCCTGACGGCCCGATCAGCGTCGGCGACTATCTCGCCGAAGTCCGCTGGCTGGCCGAACGCCTGCCGGCCACCGGCTATCTGCTCAACCTCTGCCATGATCGCTACCGCTTTGCCGTCGGCTTCGCGGCCGGCCTGCTGCGCGGCATGACCAGCCTGCAACCCTCGTCGCAATCACCGGAAACCTTCCGCCGCCTGCAGGCCGAGTACGCCGGGCTGCTTTGCCTGTGCGATGGCGCCGCCGACACCCTCGACCTGCCGCGCCTCGACTTCCCGAGCGACTTTTCAGCCACGCCTACGGTCAACCGGGAAAAAGAGCCAAAAACGAAATCGGCCATCCCGCAGATTCCCGCCGATCACCTCGCCGCCATCCTGTTCACCTCGGGTTCGACCGGCCTGCCGCAGGCCCAGCGCAAGACCTGGGGCAAGCTCGCCGCCAACGGTCGGGCCGAAGCCATTGCCCTCGGCCTCGACCGCCAGCCGCACGCCATCGTCGGCACCGTGCCGGTCCAGCACAGCTACGGTTTCGAATCGACCTTCCTGCTCGCCCTGCACGGCGGCTGCGCCTTCTGGGCCGGCAAGCCGTTCTTCCCGCAGGACATCGCCGGCGCGCTGGCCGCCGTGCCGCAGCCGCGCCTGCTCGTCACCACGCCTTTCCACCTCTCGGCGCTGCTCTCGGCCGGAATCGAGCTGCCGCCCATCGACCTCCTGCTCTCGGCTACCGCGCCGCTGTCGACGACGCTGGCCGCCGAAGGCGAAGCGCGCACCGGCGCCCCACTGCATGAAATCTACGGCTCGACCGAATCCGGCCAGTTGGCCACCCGGCGCACCACGGCCGGCGCCGCCTGGACGCTGCTGCCCGGCGTCCAGCTCGAACAGGACGGCGACGACACGGTCGCCTGCGACGGCCACGTCGAAGGCCGCGTCGCGCTCTCCGATCTCATCGAACTGCTGCCTGACCAGCCCACGGAACACCTTCAACAGTTCCTGCTCCATGGCCGCCACGCCGACCTCATCAACATCGCCGGCAAGCGCACCTCGCTGGCCTATCTCAACCACCAGCTCGGCGCCGTGCCCGGCGTCGTCGACGGCGCTTTCTTCCTGCCCGACGAGGAAGGCCCGGACGGCATCACGCGCCTCACCGCCTTCGTCGTCGCGCCCGGCCTGTCCGCCCGGCAAGTCACGCTCGAACTGCGCCAGCGCATCGACGCCATCTTCCTGCCGCGCCCCCTCGTTCTCGTCGACGCATTGCCGCGCAACAGCACCGGCAAGCTGCCACGCGCCGAACTGCAGGCCCTGTACGCCGAGAAAGTCAGCCATGGCGGACGCTGACTATCGCTGGCTGGTGCCGGCCGACCACCCGGCCTTCGCCGGGCATTTCCCCGGCAATCCCATCGTTCCCGGCGTCGTGTTGCTCGACCGCGCCATCCTGTTTGCCGAAGAAATGCTGGATCAGCCGGGCCGCAACTGGCAGGTCGGCAATGCCAAATTTTTCAGCCCGGTCAGGCCGGAGGAAGCGCTCACTTTCTCGCTGATAACCAAACCGAGCGGGGCAATTGCCTTCATCGTGCGCGCCGCCGAGCGCGACGTGGCGTCCGGCAGCCTGACCCCCGCCGTGCCATGAGCCGGAAAGAACCGACCGACGCCGACTGGATGCGCCAGCAGGAACGCAGCAATCTCGCCATCCTCAAACTCATGGTGTGGATTTCGCTGACCTTCGGCCGCGCCGTCGGCCGCCTTGTGCTCTACGGCATCGCCGCCTATTTCGTCCTGTTCGCCCCGCGCGCCCGCCGCTTCAGCCGCGACTACCTGCATCTGGCGCTCAATCGCTGGGCCCAATGGTCGGACGGTTTCCGCCACGTCTTCAGCTTCGCGAGCACGATCCATGACCGGATCTACCTGCTCAACGACCGTTTCGATCTCTTCGACATCGACATCATCGGCAACGAAGCCGTCCAGAAAGTCGCCGCCGAACACCCCGGCGCCCTGCTCATCGGCGCCCACCTCGGCAGCTTCGAAGTGCTGCGCGCCGTCGGGCGAGGGCAGCAAGGGCTCAAGGTGGCGATGATGATGTACGAGGACAACGCCCGCAAAATCAATTCGACGCTCGAAGCGATCAACCCGGCGGCCAGTCAGGACATCATTCCGCTCGGCCGCATGGACTCGATGCTGCAGGCCCGCGACAAGCTCGACGAGGGCTACCTCGTCGGCATGCTGGCCGACCGCGGGCTGGGCGACGATGCCACGGTCGACTGCGATTTTCTCGGCAAACCGGCACCGTTCCCGCTCGGCCCTTTCCGCATGGCCGCCATGCTGCGCCGCCCGGTTTTCTTCATGACCGGTCTCTACCTGGGCGGCAACCGCTACCAGCTGCATTTCGAGCCGCTGGCCGATTTTTCGCAGACGACGCGTGAAGAACGCGACACAGCCATTCAGGCTGCCATGCAACACTACGCTGACCGTCTGACGTATTTTTGCCGTCTGGCGCCGTACAACTGGTTCAATTTCTTCGATTTCTGGCAGAAAAAATGATCAAACGTCTCGTCGGCTGTCTTTTTCTGCTGGCATTGGCCCTGCCGGCCAGCGCCGCCTTCGATGTCGGCCAGCTCATGACCGACCTCGCCAAAAACAAGGGCGGCAAGGCCAGATTCACCGAGAAAAAATTCATCTCGCTGCTCGACAAGCCGGTCGTCTCGTCCGGAGAAATGAGCTACACGGCGCCCGACCGGCTGGAAAAACGGACGTTGGTGCCCAAGGTCGAAACCCTGCTGCTCGACAAGGACATGCTGTCCATAGAGCGCGAGAAGCAGAAATTCAGCATCAACCTGGCCAACCAGCCCGAAGCGCTGGCCTTCGTCGACAGCATCCGCGGCACGCTGTCGGGCAACCGGGCGGCGCTCGAGAAAAACTATGCCTTGCATCTATCTGGCAATGCGGACAAGTGGGTGCTCACACTGCTCCCCAGCGACCAGAAAATATCGGCGCTCGTCCTGCGCATCACGGTCAGCGGTAGCCGCGGCCTGGTCCGCAGCATCGAGTACCTGCAAGCGGACGGTGACCGTTCGGTGCTCAACATGGAGCCGATCGCCAGCAAATGAATGCGGCCGGCCGTGCCTTCCTGATCTGGCTGCTGGCCATGCTGGCCGGGGCGGTCGTCGTCTGGAACAGCCATTTTTCGGCCGACATGTCCTTTTTCCTGCCGGGCAAGCCGAGTCCGACGCAGCAGGTGCTGGTCGACCAGTTGAAGGAGGGCGTCGTCTCGCGCCTGCTCATGGTGGCCATCGAAGGCGGCGACGCGGCGCAACGGGCGGCCATTTCTCGCCAATTGCACGGTCGACTAGAAAAATTGCCCGAATTTGTCGCCGTCGAGAACGGCCAGGCCGGCAGCCTCGATGCCGACCGCGACTTCCTGTTCCGCCATCGCTACCTGCTTAGCCCGGCCATCAAGCCGGAACGGTTCACGGTCGACGGCCTGCGCGACAGCATCGCCAACAGCGTAGACCTGCTCGCCTCGCCGGCCGGCATGCTGATCAAGCCCTTGCTGCCGCGCGACCCGACCGGCGAGATGATCGAACTGCTCTCCGGCCTCAACGCCGGCGCCCAGCCGAATGTCAGTGAAGGCGTCTGGGCCTCGCGCGACGGCGAGCGGGCCTTGCTGCTCATCCAGAGCGCCGCCCTCGGCTCCGACACCGATGCCCAGGAAAGAGCCATCGCCACCATCCGCAACCAGTTTGCCGAAAGCAGGCAGGACGCCGGTGTCAGCGACGCCCGCATCGAGATTTCCGGCCCCGGCGTTTTCGCCGTCAAATCGCGTGAAACGATCAAGAGTGAAGTCAGCAAGCTGTCGGCGATCAGCATGCTGGCCATCGTCGCCGTGCTGTTCTTCGTCTATCGCTCGGCCCGCCTGCTCAGCCTTGGCCTGCTGCCCGTGGTCAGCGGCGCGCTGGCCGGCGTCGTCGCCGTCAGCCTGGTTTACGGCACGGTGTTCGGCATCACCGTCGGCTTTGGCGCGGCGCTGATCGGCGAGGCGGTCGATTACTCGATCTACTATTTCGTCCAGTCCGGCCGGCTCGGCGCCGCCGAATGGCGGGCGCGCTTCTGGCCGACCATCCGGCTCGGCGTGCTGACCTCGGTTTGCGGCTTTGCCGCGCTGCTCTTTTCCGGCTTTCCCGGCCTTGCCCAGCTCGGCCTCTATTCGCTGAGCGGCGTGCTGACCGCCGCGCTGGTCACCCGCTTCACCCTGCCGGCGCTGGCCGGCAACGACCATCCGATCCGCGACCTTGCCCACCTCGCACCACCGCTCAAACGCGCCATCGGCATCCTGCAGGGCCTGCGCTGGCCGATCGTCTTGCTGACCGTCGCCGCCGCCACGCTCCTCGTCGTCAATCGCCACCAGCTGTGGCACCCGAACCTGTCGGCGCTGAGCACGGTAAGCGCCGAAGACTCGGCGGCCGACGCGGCACTGCGGGCCGACATCGGCGCCCCGGACTCACGCTACATGGCCGTGATCACCGCCGCCGACCGCGAAGCCGCGCTGCAGGCGGCCGAACGGGCCGGGCAGAAGCTCGACACGCTGGTCGCCGAGGGCGTCATCGGCGGCTACGACAGCCCGGCCCGCTTCCTGCCCAGCCAGGCCACGCAGGCCATCCGCCGGGCCAGCCTGCCAGCGGTGGACGAGCTGGCGGCGCGCCTGCAACTGGCGCAGGCCGATTCGCCGCTCGCTGCCAACAAGCTCGGCGCCTTCCTTGATGAAATCGCGCTGGCGAGAGCGCAGGGCAACATCAGCCGCCAAACGCTCGACGGCACCAGTCTGGCCCTGGCCGTCGATTCGCTGCTGCTGCAGCGTCCGGACGGCTGGAGCGTGCTGCTGCCGCTGCGCCCGCCGGGTGGCGAGAAGGGCGTAGACATCGACATCGAGCCGGTGCGCGCGGCACTGGCCGGCAGCGGCGCCCTGCTCATCGACATGAAGGTCGAGTTCGACCGGCTTTACAACGATTATCTCGACGAAGCCACGCTGCTTTCGCTGGCCGGCTTCGTCGCCATCGTCGCGCTGCTCGCCGTCACCCTGCGTTCCGCCCGCCGGCTCGGCGCCGTCCTGCTGCCGCTGCTCCTCGCCGTCATCCTGATCGTCGCCGGCGTCCATCTGGCCGGCGAGAAACTGCACCTCATGCACCTCATCGGGATGTTGCTGATCGTCGCCGTCGGCTCCAATTACGCCTTGTTCTTCGACCGGGCCGGCAAGGAACAGCGGCTCGATGCGCCGACCCTGGCCTCGATGGCCATCGCCAACCTGACGACCGCCATCGGCTTCGGCACGCTCGCCCTGTCCAGCGTGCCGGTGCTCCACGCCGTCGGCATCACGGTCGGCCCGGGCGCCGTGCTGGCACTGCTGTTGTCGGCCTGTTTTTCGGGGAAAGACGGTGACTGAGCCGATTGCTACGGTCAACCGGGAAAAATGGCCAAAAATGAAACCCCGCGTTTCACGTGGAACCACCTCATGAGCACGCCCCTTCGCACCCTGCGCCATGACAGCGGCGGCGACAGCCCGCCTGACAGCCTGCTCGTCCTGCTGCCCGGCGCCTACATGACGCCCGAGCATTTCGTCGCCAACGGCTTTTTCGCCGATGCCGGCGTGCGCCACCTCAAGCTCGATATTGTCGCCGTCGACCTCGGCCTCGATGCCGTGTCGAGCGGCGATGCGCTGCCGGCCGTCATCGAGCAGATCCTCGTCCCGGCCCGTAGCCAATACCGGCAGGTCTGGCTCGGCGGCATCTCGCTCGGCGGACTGCTCGCCCTGTGCCTGAACGCCGACAACCCCGGCCTGGTCGACGGTCTGTGCCTGATCGCGCCGTACCCCGGCAGCCGGCTGACCACCAACGCCATCAAGCGGGCCGGCGGCCTCGATAGCTGGCAGCCGACCGCCGTCGACCTGAGCGACCCCGAGTTTCGCGCCTACCGCTGGCTCAAGGCGCTGCCGGCCGGCTTCCCGGTGTTCGTCGGCTACGGCAGCGAGGACCGCTTCGCCGAGGGCATGCGGGCCATCGCCGACCGCTTCCCGGCCGCCGCCCGTTGCGCCTTGCCGGGCAACCACGACTGGCCGGTGTGGCGCGATTTGTGGGAACATTTTCTCAACCTTGGCCACTTCGCCACCTGACATGCCGACGCGCTGGAAACCGACCTTCGCCATCCAAGCCACGCTCGCCGTGCACGCCGCGGCCGCCATCGCCTGCCTGCTGGCGCCATCGCTCTGGCCATGGGCCGTCGGCGCCCTGGTCATCAACCACGCGATCATCACGACGGCCGGCCTGCTGCCGCGCACGACGTTGCTCGGCGCCAACCTGACCCGCCTGCCGGCCGACGCCGTAGCCCGCCGCGACGTCGCCATCACCATCGATGACGGCCCCGACCCCGAGGTCACGCCGCGCGTCCTCGACCTGCTCGATGCCGCCAACGCCAAGGCCACCTTTTTCTGCATCGGCTGGCGGGCTCGCGAGAATCCGGCGCTGTGCCGGGAAATCGTCGCCCGCGGCCATCGCGTCGAAAACCACGGCGACGCGCATTCCAAGGTCTTCGCCTTCTTCGGCCCGGGCCGCATGAAGGCCGACATCGCCGCCGCGCAAGCCACCTTCGCCGACATCACCGGCCGCACGCCACGCTACTTCCGCGCCACCGCCGGCTTGCGCAACCCCTTCCTCGACGCCGTCCTGCACGGCCTCGGCCTGCAGCTGGCGAGCTGGACGCGGCGCGCCTACGACACGCGCTGCGGCGACCCCGACACCGTACTGCAACGCCTGACCCATAATCTGGCGCCCGGCGACATCCTGCTCCTGCACGACGGCCACGCCGCCCGCACGGCGGCCGGCCAGGCGGTCATCCTCGCCGTCCTGCCGCGCCTGCTCGCGACGCTCCGCGAGCACCAACTCAACCCCGTCACGTTGCCCGACTGCACATCATGACCAAGCGTTTCCTGCGTACCCTGCTCGACGAAGCCAGCCGCCCCTTTCAGGGCGGCGGCCATTTTGCCTACCACTACGCGCGCGGCAAGCTGTCCTCCGACAGCATCTTCCGCGAGATCCTCAAGCGCGGCCTGTTCCCGGCCGAAGCGCATTACCTCGACCTCGGCTGCGGACAAGGCAGCCTGTTTTCCTGGCTGCTCGCCGCCCGCCAGCTCCACGAGGCCGGCCACTGGCCAAGCGGCTGGCCGGCGGCGCCCAAAGCCCTGAGCCTGCGCGGCATCGAACTCATGCAGACGGACGTCGACCGTGCCGCCCGCGCCTTCGGCGCCGACCACCCGGTCCTGCGCATCGAGCAGGGCGACATGACCAAGGCCGATTTCGGCCAGGCCGACGTCATCACCATCCTCGACGCCCTGCATTATTTCGACCACGCCCACCAGAAGGACGTCATCAAACGCATCCGTGCCGCGCTGCCGCCCGGCGGCCTGTTCCTCACCCGCGTCGGCGACGCCTCGGCCGGCCTGCCTTACCACCTTTGCAACTGGGTCGACCACGCCGTCACCTTCGTCCGCGGCCACCGCCTGCCGCGCCTCTATTGCCGGCCGCTGGCCGAATGGATCGCGCTGCTCGAAAGCCTGGGCTTCACGGTTGAAACCGACCCAATGAACGACATCAAGCCGTTCGCCAACGTCATGCTCGTCTGCCGCGTTCCGAGCTGATCGAATGCGTCGCAGCCGCTTGGCCGTCCTCACTGCAGTAATGCTGGCCACGCTGGCCGGCTGCTCGCTGTTCGAGGAAGGCGAGGAGGAGGGCGCCAGACTGCCTTCCGACATGGCCCGCCGGGCCGATGGCCGGACGGCCACCGCCTGGCCGACTTCACTGCCCGAAGCCGACGTCAAAAAGCGCATCGTCCGCCTCATCCCCGGCTACGCCAAAGACCGCGCCGGCTGGGCCAACGACCTGCACGCCGCCTTCAAGACGCTGGAAGTGCCCCACGCGACGCAAACCTATTGCGCCGCCATCGCCATTATCGAGCAGGAATCGAGCTTCCAGGCCGACCCGAGCGTACCCGGCCTGCCCCGCATCGTGCGCCGCGAACTCGAGAGCCGGGCCGGGCGCTTTGGCGTGCCGTCGCTGCTCGTCAACGCCGCGCTGGGCAGGAAGTCGCCCGACGGCAAGAGCTACAACGAGCGCATCGATGCGCTGAAAACCGAAAAGCAGGTCAATGCGCTGTTCGAGGACATGACCGGCGAGCTACCCTTTGGCCGCCAGTTGTTCGCCGACTACAACCCCGTGCGCACCGGCGGGCCGATGCAGGTCAGCATCGATTTCGCGACGCAGCAGGTCAGGGAGCGCGATTACCCGTACCCGATGGAAAAAGCGGTGCGCGACGAAGTGTTCACGCGGCGCGGCGGCGTCTATTTCGGCAGCGCCATCCTGCTCGATTACGACGTGCCCTACGACCAGATCGTCTATCGTTTTGCCGACTTCAACGCCGGCCGCTACAGCAGCCGTAACGCCGCCTTCCAGCGGGCGCTCGGCAAGCTAACGGGCAAGCCGCTGGCCCCCGACGGCGACCTGATGCGCTACGACAACGGCCAGCCGGCAACCCTGCCGAGCAGCGTCGAGCTTGCCGCCATCGGCATCGCCGGCAAGCTCGACATGAGCCGCCCGCAGATCCGCCGCGACCTGCTCCTCGAAAAAACCGCCGCCTTCGGCCGCAGCCCGCTCTTCAACCGCGTCTTCGAACTGGCCGAAAAAGGCGCCAAGTCGATGCCTCGCCAAGCCCTGCCGCAAATCGACCTGAAAAGCCCGAAAATCAGCCGCAAGCTGACCACCGAGTGGTTCGCCAAGAGGGTCGCCGGGCGGTATCGGAGCTGTCTGGCACGCAGCAGCAGCCGCTAGCCGATTGCTACGGTCAACCGGAAATTTCGGCCAAAAAGCGAAATACCGGCTCAGCGCCCCAGCACCCAGCCGGCAATCTGCCCGACCACCTCGGCCTCGATGCCGTTGAAGCCGTGGTAGGCCATCGCCTCGCACGGATCGCCACGGCTGATGCCGTCGCGGAAGGAGAGCAGTTGCTTGCGCGGCAGGGCGTCGAGTTTCTGCATGAGGTTCGGCATCTCGCTGAAGGCGCAGTGGCTGCAACCATCCAGCTCGTGGTGCGCGACAAGCACCGGGATGCTCAGCTTGTCCAAGGCCATGGCCGGCACGGCGGGCGCCTTCGGGTCGGTCAGAATAGTCGACGTGAGCACCAGACCATCCGGCCCGTCGGCCCGACTCAGGCGCGTCGCTACCGCCGATATCGATTGCGTCCCCCGGCTGGTCCCGACCAGCCACACCGGCAAGCCCGATTGCTGGCGCACCCAGGCAATTACCGCCTGAACATCCGCCGCATGTGCCGGCCCCTGCCTGAACCCGGCGAGATACGGCGGCGACAGCCGATCCGACGGCGCATCGATGACGACCGTCAGCATGCCCTGCTCGACAAACAACTGCCGGCTGCGGATCAGGAAATTACCCTTGCCCCAGCCGAAAGCGCCATCGGGTGCGATCTGCAGACCGCCGTGCCCGCCGGCAAAGAGGATCACCGCCGCCCCGGGCGAGGGCGGAGCGAGAACGAGCAGACGCTGAGTGACGCCGGGTCGGGTCGGGATGTCGACAACGCGGAACTCGGCTTCGGCCCGAACCATTGACGCAGCGAGGCAAAACAGCGAAATCACCGCGAACTTGGCAAAAACCTTCATTTTTCCTCTCCCCTCCGGTATTCAATACGTGCCGATGGCCAGTTTAATCACTTGCCCGGCCGTCATACGCCTTTAGACCTCGTCCGCTCTGTTAAAATCCGGCCCAATCCTTCTCGAGCGCCACCGTGACCCCGCTGCTGCTTTCCGCCTACACCGCCACCACCTGTCTCGGCCGCGGGCTTGATGCCACCCGCGAGGCTTTGCGCGTCGGGCGGAGCGGGCTGGCGCCGTGTGCCTTCGAGACAGTGCAACTCGCAACCTGGATCGGCGAAGTGGCCGGGGTCGACGCCGAGAAACTGCCGGCAGCGCTGGCCGCCTACGATTGCCGCAATAACCGGCTGACCCGGATGGCACTGGAAACCGACGGCTTTGCCGAGCGCGTGCGCGAAGCCATTGCCCGTTACGGCAAGGCGCGGGTCGGCGTTTTCCTCGGCACCAGCACGGCCGGCATCCTGCAAACCGAACTGGCCTATCGCCGGCGCGACCCGGAAACCGGCGCACTGCCCGACGATTTCCACTACCGCACGACGCACAACTCTTTCTCGCTGGCCGAATTCACGCGCGACTACTTCGGGCTGGAAGGTATCGCCATGGCCATTTCGACAGCCTGTTCGTCAAGCGCCAAGGTCTTCGCCGCCGCCGCCCGCCAGCTTGAACTCGGCAGCATCGACGCGGCCATCGTCGGCGGCGTCGATACGCTGTGCCTGACCACGCTCTACGGCTTCGCCTCGCTGCAACTGACCTCGGCCCAGCCGTGCCGCCCCTACGACGCGGCGCGCAACGGCATATCGGTCGGCGAGGGCGCCGCTTTCGCGCTGCTCGAGCGCTGCGCGCAACCGGCCGCCGGCTCGGTGCTGCTGCTCGGCACCGGCGAATCGAGCGATGCCTACCACATGTCCTCGCCGCATCCGGAAGGCCTCGGCGCCAAAATGGCCATGCAAGCCGCCCTGCGCTCGGCCGGGCTAAGTGCCGGCGACATCGGCTACATCAACCTGCACGGCACTTCGACGCCGGCCAATGACGCCGCCGAAGGCAAGGCCGTTGCGGCACTGTTCGACAAGCACGTCCCGTGCAGTTCGACCAAGGGCGCCACCGGCCACACGCTGGGCGCCGCCGGCGCCGTCGAAGCGATCATCTGCGCGCTGACGTTGACCGACGGCTTCCTGCCCGGCAGCCCGGGCACCGAGAACGTCGATCCAAGCATTCCCATCGATTACCTGCTGCAAAGCCGGGAAGGAAAAGTCAGCCGCGCCCTGACCAATTCCTTCGGTTTCGGCGGCAGCAATTGCAGCCTGATTCTTGGAGTCGCGCCATGAGCCGCCCGCTGACCGCCTGGATCGAAGGCATCGGCTTTCTGGCCCCCGGCCTGCCCGACTGGCCGACTGCCCGCGCCGTCCTGCGCGGCGAACAAGCCTGCGAAAACGCGCCGTCCGTTTTGCCGGCCCCAAGCATCCTGCCACCGGCCGAACGCCGCCGCGCCAGCCGCGTCGTCAAACTGACGCTGGCTATCGGTCTCGAAGCCGCCGCCCACGCCGGCGCCGATGTCGCGACGCTGGCCACCGTCTTTTCCGCCTCGGGCGCCGACGGCCACAACTGCCACGCCCTGTGCGAGCAACTGGCGACCGACGATCGCCAGATTTCGCCGACCCGTTTCCACAATTCGGTGCACAACGCCGCCGCCGGTTACTGGGGCATCGCCACCGGCGCGATGGCCCCGTGCCAGGTCATCTGCGCCTACGACGCGAGCTTCGGCGCCGGCCTGATCGACGCGCTCGGGCAGGTCGTTCTCGACCGCCAGCCCACGCTGTTGATCGCCTACGACAGCGAATATCCCGAACCGCTGTTTGCCAAGCGGCCAGTGCCGGACGTCGCCGGTGTCGCGCTGTTGCTGACACCGGAACGCAGTGAGCGCTCGCTCGCGTCGATAACCGTGACGCCCTCGAGTGCCTCCACCGAACCGCTGGCCGACGCCGGACTCGAAGCGCTGCGTGTCGCCATCCCGGCCCTGCGCGCCTTGCCGCTGCTGCAAAAACTGGCGCGTGGCGAAGCCGGTCAGGTCTGTCTCGACTACCTGCCGTCCATGCAACTGCAGGTCGTCATCGGGCCGTGCTAGACAAAAGCTGGATCGCCGCCCACATCCCGCATCAAGGCAGCATGTGCCTGCTCGATGCGGTGACCGAATGGTCCGATGCCGCCATCGCCTGCCGCGCCACGAGCCACACCGACCCGGCCAATCCGCTGCGCGCCGATGGCCGACTGGGCGCCGCCAGCGGCATCGAATACGCCGCCCAGGCCATGGCCATCCATGGCGCATTGATCGCCGGCGACGATGCCGAACCACGCCAGGGTTACCTGACCAGCGTGCGCAGCGTCAGCCTGCATGTCGCCCGTCTCGACGACCTGCCGGGCGAACTCGATGTGCGCGCTGAGCGCCTGTCCGGCGACGCCAACAACATCCTCTACCAGTTCTCGCTCAGCCACGCCGGCCGCTGCCTGCTCGAAGGCCGCGCCGCCGTCGTGCTCGACGCCGCGGCGCTGGGCTGAGAATCCCACGGTCAACCGGAAAATATGGGCAAAAACGAAATGAAACGCGCGCTCGTCACCGGCGGTAGCGGCGGCATCGGCGCCGCAATCTGCAAACGCCTTGCAGCTGACGGCCATCACGTCATCGTCCACGCCAACCGCAGCCGCGACAAGGCCGAAGCCGTCGTAGCCGAGATCGTCGCCGCCGGCGGCAGCGCCGAGGCCGTCGCCTTCGATGTCACCGAACGGGCCGCCACGGCGGCGGCGCTGGAAAAGCTGCTTGAAGCGGGACCGATCCAGATCCTCGTCAACAACGCCGGCATCCACGCTGACGCCGTCTTCCCGGGGATGAGCGCCGAACAATGGCATTCGGTGCTCGATGTTTCGCTGAACGGCTTTTTCAACGTCACCCAGCCGCTGACCATGCCGATGATCCGCACGCGCTGGGGTCGCATCGTCACTATTTCGTCGATTGCCGGCATCACCGGCAACCGCGGCCAGGTCAATTATTCGGCGGCCAAGGGCGCCCTGCACGCCGCCAGCAAGTCGCTGGCCCTCGAGCTGGCCAGCCGCGGCATCACGGTCAACGCCGTGGCGCCAGGCATCATCGCCACCGACATGATCGAAGGCACGTTCGACGCCGAAGCGATCAAGAATCTGGTGCCCATGAAGCGCGCCGGCAAGCCCGAAGAAGTCGCCGACCTCGTCGCCTTCCTCGCCTCCGACCGCGCCGCCTACATCTCCGGGCAGGTCATTTCGATCAACGGTGCGATGATCTGATGAAGGCACTGCTCCATCCCACCCGCACGGTGGCCCTCGCCTTCCTGCTGGCCATCCTGGTCGGCACCGTTCTCCTCATGCTTCCCATGGCCCACGCCGAAGGCCGCTCTGCGCCGTGGCTGAGCGCCTTCTTCACGGCCGTCTCGGCAGTTTGCGTGACCGGCCTGGTGGTAGTGGACACCGGCACCTACTGGTCGACCTTCGGCCAGTCGGTGATCATGGCCCTGTTCCAGATCGGCGGCTTCGGCATGATGACCGCGGCCACCTTGCTCGGCCTCATGGTCAACAGTTCGCTGCGCCTGCGCACCAAGCTGATCACCCAGGTCGAAACCCATTCCCTCGGCCTCGGCGATGTCTCCAGCGTGGCCAGGCTGGTGCTCATCGTGACCTTCGCCTCGGAACTTCTCATCGCCGCCCTGCTTACCCTCAGGCTGCATTTCGCCTACGACCTGTCCTGGGGCGAAGCTGCCTGGAGCGGACTGTTTCATGCCGTCTCGGCATTCAACAACGCGGGCTTTTCGATCCACGCCGACAGCCTGATGCGTTACGCCACCGATGCCATGATCCTGCTCCCGGTGATGGTCGCGATTGTCATCGGCGGTATCGGCTTTCCCGTCCTGCACGACCTGCGGGCCAAATCCCGTGACCCTCGCCATTGGTCCCTGCACACCAAGCTCACGCTGGTCGGCACGGTGGCCTTGCTGCTCGCCGGGCTGGCCGCGATACTCCTTTTCGAATGGTCCAATCCCGGCACCCTGGGTCCGCTGTCAATCCCGGACAAACTGCTCGCCGCGGCCTTCGCCTCGGTATCGGCACGAACCGCCGGCTTCAACGCCCTCGACATCGCCGCACTGAGCCACGAAAGCTGGGCCCTGCACTACTTCCTGATGTTCATCGGCGGCGGCAGCGCCGGTACGGCAGGCGGCGTCAAGGTCGGCACCGCCGCCATCCTGGCCCTGCTGGTCATCGCCGAGATTCGCGGTCGCAGCGACAGCGAAGCCTTCGGACGCCGGGTCGGCCCCTCGGCGCAACGCCAGGCGATCACCGTGCTGGTCCTCGGCAGCGCCATGGTCGTGCTCGGCACGCTGGTCATCCTGCGGGTCACCGACTTTCCCACCGACCAGGTCATCTTCGAGGTCATCTCGGCCTTCGGCACGGTCGGCCTGTCCACCGGCATCACCGCCGACCTGCCGGCCTCGGGGCAACTCATGCTGACCCTGCTGATGTACATCGGCCGGGTCGGCACCATCACCCTTGCGGCGTCGCTGGTCCTGGGCGAGCGACGCATGCCTTACCGCTATCCGGAGGAGCATCCCATTGTTGGCTAGATTATTTACGGAGCAGTTCGCCTTTTCAAAAGGCGACAGTGTGGTGGTCATCGGCCTGGGTCGCTTCGGCAGTTCGGTGGCGCAATCGCTGATGCGGCTCGGCCACGATGTCATGGGGATCGATTGCAGTGCGGAGCCGGTCCAGCAATGGGCAGACCTGCTGACGCACGCCGTCCAGGCTGACTCGACCAACGTCAACGTCATGCGACAAATGGGAGTGGCCGATTTCTCCCACGCCATCGTCGGCATCGGAACCGATTTGGCGGCCAGCCTGATGACGATCATGGCGCTAACCGAACTGGGCATCAAGGACATCTGGGTCAAGGCCCTGACCAGGGAACACGGACAAATCGCTGAGCGCATCGGCGCCCATCACGTGGTCTATCCGGAAGCCGACATGGGCGAGCGGGTGGCCCATCTGATCACTGGCCGGATGATGGACTTCATCGAGTTCGAAGACGGCTTCGCCATCGCCAAGATTCACGCCCCGACGCCGACCCACAACCGCGCGCTGGCCGATTCCAGCGTGCGGGAGAGCTTCGGCGTGACGGTCGTCGGGATCAAGCGGGCGCATGAAGACTTTCAACACGCCACGCCGAGCACCCGTATCCTGCCGGGAGACCTGTTGATCGTCTCGGGCCCAACCCGCAAGATCGAAGAGTTTGCCGGCCAGACGAAGAAGCCCTGAGCCGGCAAGCCCGATGAAACAGGCTTTCTCGCGCGGCGGATAATTCACCTTGCATGCGTTGTCTCGATGCCGGATGATCGGATTCGACCCGTCGCCAAGGAGCATCCATCATGCCGAGTTTTTATCCCCGCATTACCTCGACAGCGTCGTCCGAACCGAAAACATCGGCGGCTGTCGATTTTTTCCAGAACCCTTTGTCCGCCTGGCAATCGTTCCAGATGCCACTGTCCGGCGACGTCACACAGCCGTGGTCATGGGCATTCGGGCCGACCACCACCCAGCTCGGGCTGTTCAACATCAACCTCGGGCGCAGCGCCAATCCGCAAGTCGAGCAGGAGGTGCTCGATGAAGTCGGCAGCTACGGCAAGCAGCTCGGCTGCATTGGCGACGCGTTGGCGGTGCTCATCAAGCACGTGAAGCTGGACGAACTGAACCCTGCCGAACACGACGCCATCACCAAGCTGCGCTTCCAACTCGAAGCCGTCGAGCAGATCAAGGCCGGCCACCGGACGCCGAAAAAGCTCCCGAAACGCGCCTGATCCTAATGGTGCGGGGCTAGAATTAAATTGCTGAAATCTTCAAGGAGGCGTCGATGAATTCCCCCAATGACAGCAGCCTGAGCCTGCACGACGCAGCGCAAACCCTGGCCGCCGGGCCGGATGCCCAGCACGAGATCGAAGTCGCGCTGGCCCACGCCATCGAACATGGCGAACTGCACGCCAATGTGAAGCGCTGGGCGACCGAGCAATGGGAGGGACGACAGTTGCCGGGCAACATCAACCGGCTGGAAACCTTCATCGAGCGCGCCGATCTGGCCGCCTGGCAGCGCAACCGCCAGCCGGCCTGAGCCGCTCAGCCGGCGAGCAGGTCGCTGACTTCCTGGGTGCTGGTCGGCCGGACGACGCGGCCGATTTCCCGACCGTCACGCATGAGGATCAGCGTCGGCCATAGTTTGACGCGGAAGCTGCGCCCCAGCCGACGGCCCGGCCCATCCTCGACCTTGATGTGGCGGAGCACGACACAGTCGCCCAGCGCCGCCATGATGGCCGGCTGGGCTGCCTGACAGTGGCCGCACCAGTTGGCGCCGAATTCCAGCGCAATCAGCCCGGGCAGGGCGTCGACTTCCTCGCGGGATAGCGTCTCTTCAACGTAGGTTGGAACATAGGCCATGCTTTTCTCCTCAGGCGGAACGCAGGATCAGTTCTTTCAGTCGCGCCAGCTTCGGCGCAACCATCGGCACCGTCAGCATGGTGCTGGCCACCGCCATGAGCAGCAGGGCGGTGAAGGTTTCGCTGGTGATGATCCGCTTGTCGAGCAGGATGTTGGCGAAAATGATCATGATCAGGGCCTTGGTCTGCAGCAGCCAGCCGATGATGCCGGCTTCGCCGGGCGCCCATCCGAGAATGCGGCCGGCGATCCGGACACCAATCAGCTTGCCGGCGACCGAGGTAAGTAGCAGCAAGGCGGCGACGAGGAAGACGGCGGTGCCGCCAACGTCCCAATTGGTGCGCAGACCGGTGGACAGGAAGAAAACCGGCATGAACACGAGCAGCACATGGTGGCGCAGCTGGTCCATTTTTTCCTGATCGAACCAGTTGGCCTCCATGCTCGCCCCGGCCAGGAAGGCGCCGACCATGAAATGCAGGCCGGCCCAGTCGGCACCGAAGGCCACCACGGCCAGCCAGACCAGCGCGACATACCAGCGGTCGCGCGCCGGAATACGCACCATCAGTTTGTGGAAGAGCCAGGCGGCGACGGCAAAAACGACCAGGAATGAGACTTGGCGACCGATCCGCTCCCAATCCATGAGGATCAGCGCCAGCACGCCCCAGATCGCGATGTCGTCGAGGCTGGCGTAGCGCAGGATGCGCTGGCCGATGGGCTGGCGGAGGATGTCGAGCTTTTCCATGAACAGGATGAGGATGGGCAGGGCAGTCACCGCGCAGGCCATGCCGACGCCGAGGACGAATTGCCAGGTCATCGCTTTTGGCCCGATCCAGCCGTCGACCGTGAGCATCAGCCCGGCCGCCAGGCCGCTCAGCAGCAGCGGGGTGCCCAGCGCCAGGCCGGCGGTGATGCCGCTCTCGCGTCGATAGGCCCAGACTTTCCTGAGGTCGAGCTCGACGCCGGCGATCATCACGAACAACATCACCGCCCACCAGGCAATGCCGTTGAGCGACTGGATGACGGCCGGATTGAAGACGAACTGGTAGTAGTCGGGGAAGACCTTGCCGAGGACACCCGGCCCGAGCAGGATGCCGGTGGCGATCTGGACAACGACGAGCGGCGCGTAGTAATCGGTGTTGGCCAGCCGCCAGATCAGGAAAGGCACGGTGAAGATGATCGCCATGGCGATCAGGAAGATTTCGGTCGTGTTCATGTCAGACGACGCAGGATCAACCAGGGCAGGCGCACCACGAAGCCGATGAACAAGCGGCTGTGCATCCAGGTCAGCAGGGTGTTGTCGCGCAGGTACTTGAAGTGCGAAACGCCGCCCTCGTCGGCCCGGAAGTAGCGCACCGGGGCGTCGATGTTCAGCGGCCGGACACCGGCCCAGCACAGGCGGACGACGGCTTCCGGATCGAAATCGAAGCGGCGCATGAAGCGGTTGGCACGCATGATTTTGCCGAGCGGCCGGATCGGATAGACGCGGAAGCCGTAGAGCGAATCGCCGATGCCCATCCACAGCGTTTCGAGATTGGCCCAGCCGTTCGACACCTTGCGGCCATTGACGCGCAGGGCCGGGGCGTCGGCGGCGAAGACCGGCTTGCCGAGCACCATCTTGTCCGGCTCGGCCTGGGAGGCGGCCATGAAGGCGGGGATCAGATCGGCCGGGTGCTGGCCGTCGGAGTCCATGGTCAAGGCATGGGTGAAGCCGGCCGCGGCAGCCTGCGTGATGCCTTCGAGCACGGCCGCACCCTTGCCGCGATTTTCCGCCAGGACGATGACCTTCAGACCGGCATCACCGGCGGCCAGCGCCTGCAGCTTTTCGGCGCTACCGTCGGTACTGCCATCGACGACGACCCACACCGGCGTCCATTGCGCCCGGGCGGCCTGCACGGTGGCGAGCACCTTGGGGCCGGGGTTGTAGCTGGGGATCAGGACGAGGTGGGTGGTTGAAGCGACGGACATGGGCACGATGCGGACAGCGGTTCAGGCAGCGAATGCTACGGTCGACCGGATATTTTGGCCAAATTCAAGATGGAAATAGGCGTCCAGTTCGGCTGTAAAAGCCTGGATATTGGCCGGTGGTGAAAAGCGCCGGCCAAGGCGGACCCGACAGGTGAGCGGCAATTGCGGGCGACGAAAGAGCGGCCAGGATTTGCCGAGATACGGTGTCGAAAATTCGATGAGCAGCGTCTGGACGTCGACCTTGCTGCGATTGGCGATCAGTCCGACGCTCGGCGAGCTGGCATCGAAGGGAAAATCGAGCGTCCGCGAGCCTTCGGGAAAAATGACCAGATGGGCGCCATCGGCCAGTTCCTCGCGCGCGCCGAGGATCAACTTGAGCGCCACATCGTTGCGGATGTATCTGGCCAGGCGTGCCGCCGCGCCGAACAACAGGTTGTCCATGAGCGCCGCCTTCATGACGCAGACGGCGTTGGGCAGCCGCGAGACGATCATCACGGCGTCGAGCAGGGAAGGGTGGTTGGCGGCAACGATGAGCGGCCCCTGGTCGCGCAGCGTGTCGATTTCGCCCAGATCGAAGCGGCAGGCGCAAAAGAGAGTCAGGATGCGCAGATAAAGGCGAAAGCCCCAGGAAATCATGAACCGCCCGAGCGGCCGGCCGAGGCGCCGCGGCAACAGCACGTTGAGCAGCAGCGCACAGGGCAGCCAGATCAGGCAAAGCAACGCCAGCGAGCCGAGACCGACCAGCATCGCCAGGTATTCGTAGGCGATCCACAACGGATGGCCGACGCTGCGATGATCAGTCATCGACCTTGACGCGGGTCGACGACTCTCCGAATACCCAGGTGAAGGCGACGCCGGCAGCGAAGTAATCCTTCTGGCGAACCAGCGGGCTGTCTTCGAAGGTGGCACCGCTCAGGTTATCGTAACGCACGAAGCCGCCGACCCAGTATTTCGGGAAGCGCTTGGACAGGGCGACAAGGTATTGCATGCCGGCGTAGCCTGCCTTGGCCTCGTAGGCTGCGCGGTCGGCCGTCGCGTACTGCGGGGCGACGGTGTAGTAGTAGGCGTGCTGACGTTTGTCGCCGAACAGGGGGCCGGCCAGCATGCCGAGATTCCAGCCGCCCATGCCGGGAATGTCGGTGATGTCCATGTTGAGCTTGGGATGGAAAACCCAGCCGATGTCCTTTGGCGATCCCTGAACGGTGATGGCGGCGCGCAGCGGCAGCAGCAGCTTGACGAAACGTGCCCGGTTTTCCGACCGCCAGAAGGTGACGTCCATCTGCGGGCCGATCTCGAAGGTGCCCTCAAGATCCGGCATACCGGCCCGTGCCGTGATGTCGTCGCTACTCACCGGCGGCGAGAGAGCCAGGCTGACCGTCAGATCGACGCGGTCGGAGTCGAAGAAACTACCCCGGATACCCTGGCGGTCAGCCTTGAGAAAGTCGCCGTGGTAGGTGAAATGCGGCACCGGCATGAAGAAATTGTGCGTCTGGTCCGAGCCACGATACGAGGGGAAGCTGAACGCCGCGGCGCCGGCGCCAATCTCCCACAAGGGTTGATCGCCGGCAGCCTGTACACCGCCCGCCATGACGGCCAGCCCCAGTGCGGCCAGCGCACCCTTGCTCAATTTTTTTGCCATGGCCATCAAGCTTCCTCCGTCGAGTGTGAGGCCATCGCCTCGATTTCCAGCAACAGATCATGCCGGCAGATGTCGGCCTGCACGTAAACAACGTCAGCCGCGTCGACCAGCGGCGCCAGGGTTTCGCGGATCACCCGGAGATCATTGGCGTGGCGCACATAAACGCGGTAAGCAAGGTCGCCCAGCGCATACGGTACCGACCGCGACAGCCGGTTGGCTTCGCCAAGCACCGCAGCGACATTGGCCATGGCCTCGCGGCACTGCCCGGCCACATCACCCGGAAACACCGTTTCGTGGCCAACGATACTCGCTGTGCCCGAGATGAACAGGATTTCCTGGCCCGGCGGATAAACCAGCGCGCCACGCGAAAAAGTAGGGCTGCGCGGGCCGTATTCGGCCGGGTAATTGTAGGCGCTGACCTGACGCGGGTTCTCAAGCGGCACGGCTGGCGTCGTTCCGGCCATGAAGGCGATACTGAGCGGGCTACCGGTCAGACCGAGGGCACAGGCTGCCGGCACATTGCCGGTGGCGCCGCGCCGGCTTTCGAGGAAAGCATCCTGGCGGCCGATGTTGAACTGGCGATAACGTTCGAGGCCGTCCGTTTCCAGATTGATCGCCGACAGGTAATTCCAAACCCGCCACAGATGCGGCACCTGCTCGGCATCGAGCAGCCGGAAGATGCGCCGGTAGGCTTCCTGGCTAGCCGCCTGCAGGGCCGAACCACCGTCCGTAGCCGAAAAATCGGCTTCGTCGAGTTCGATCACACCGAACAGCAAACCATCGGCGCGCCGCCAGACGATGCCTTCGCTGTGACCGCAAACAACCGGCTTGTCGCTCAGCCAGGTTTCATCGATGGCGGCGCTGGTCGCCCCGAGCAGTGGGGCGAAAACCCGTTGCACTGGCCAACCGGGGAGTGCGCCGGTGGACGGCTCGCCGACCAGGGCACCACCGAGTTCCCGACTGGTTTCACGTGAAACCGCCGACGGTGAGGATACGAACTGAAGGGCCACTATGCGTTGTAAACGACTGCGTCGTCGACCTTGCGAATATTGAACTTGCGCTGTTTCCAACCCATGAAGGCTTTCTTCGGCTGGGCGATGTTGGCGATGTAATAGAGCATCTTGAAGGCAAATATCGACGACCAGATTGGCGTTTTGCCGAAAATGTCGCCGGCCAGCATGGAAAGCACAGCCTCCTTGGCACGGAAAACGTTGCTCGGACTCATGAAAAACTCGCGCATGATCGGATTCGTCACGCGGTAGATGAACCACGAGAATTCCTTCGGCCCGTGCTTCATGAGTTTGTCGAAACGCTTGAGCGCCACCGGGGCCTTGGCCGGATTCTGCAGACAGGTGTCGATCGCTTCGGCGGCGATGACACCGCTGTTCATGGCCAACAGCACGCCTGAGGAAAATACCGGGTCGATGAAGGCATAGGCATCGCCGAGCATGACGTAGTTGTTGCCGTGATTGCGCTCGGAAACGTAGGAGAAGTTGCCGGTTGCCTCAATTTCGTTGATCAGCTTGGCATCCTTGAGGCGCTCGGTGAGCTTCGGGCACTGGGCAAAACCGTCGCGCAGGAATTGTTCGAGGCTGCGCTCGCCCTTGGTTTTCATGTAGTACGGCCAGGTCACCATGCCAATGCTGGTGATGTCGTTCTGCATCGGGATGAACCAGAACCAGCCGTGCTCGAACCAGAAAATGGTGATGTTGCCTTCGGCTACGCCCTCGTGGCGCTTGCAGCCAGTGAAATGGCCATAGATCGCCGAGCTGTTGTGCTTGGGGTTGCGGTGCTTGATCTGGAAGCGATTGGCCAGGAAGGTATCGCGGCCCGAGGCATCGACGACGAAGCGGGCCTGCCATTCGGTTTCGCGGCCGTCGTCGTGCACGGCGCGGATGGCGGCGCTGTTGTCGGGCAGAAAATCGACCGACTTGGCCTTGCAGCCTTCATGGACCTCGACACCTTTTTTCTCGGCGTTGCGGATCAGGATGGTGTCGAACTCGTCGCGCTTGACCTGGTAGGCGTGCGGCATGGACTTGTCCCAGGCCTCGGAAAAAACGAAGACCGAAGACATGTCATGGGTCGGCGAAACAAACTCGGCACCCGGCTTGTGCATGCCGATGGCTTTCACCTCTTCGGCAATGCCCATGCGCTCGAAGAGCGGCAGATTGGCCGGCAACAAGGATTCGCCGATATGAAAACGCGGGTGGTGCGCCTTTTCCAGCATTACCACCTTGTAACCTTTTTCAGCCAGCATCGGCCCCACGGTCGACCCGGCCGGCCCGCCACCGATGACGAGCACATCGCATTGCCGACGCTCAACTCCCTGCACTTGTTCCATCATTGAAACCCTTATTTTTTCTCTGCGGCGGCGATGAGTTATTTGCCTTCGTAGGTCATGCTGCCCACTGTTTCGGAATGGCCATCGATCGCGCCGACCCTTCCCTTGCCCCAATACAAATAAGTTTCCCCGGTCCGGCCTTCAACATCCATGGAGGCCCTGCAGCCATCAATCTTCATTCTTCGAAACTGCTATCGGCGTTCCGACTGGCCATTTTCCGGTCTGCTTTCGATGTCCTTGCCGACTGCTACGGTCAACCGGAAAAAACAGCCAAAATGAAATGCTCCTTCATGTCAGCGCCCCCCGATGCCCATGACGAAAGAGAGGCGATTATACCGCTGCCGGCGCGGCTGTCGGCGTACCGCATGCCGTGCCTTCATAGACTACGGGAATGATCTGCTTGGCGGCATCGCGCCGGGTCAGCTTGATCGGCGACATCGAAACGATGTTGTCGATCTGCAGCTCGGTCGATAGTTGCGGCTTGAGACCAAGCGGCTGGCGCGGATGCAGCTTGAATTCGCGCGCCGCTTTTTCAAGCTGCTCCTTGTTGGCGCTGAAGTAGCGCGCCGCGGCTATGGTCTCCGGCAGGTGCTTGAGGACATGCCAGAGGCTCCAGCGATGCTGCCACAAGCGCTTGGCGAAGCGACGCCGATACCCCTTGCTGTCGTAGAAGCGTTTGACGTGCCAGTTGTACAGCGCATCCATCTCCTCGCGCGAGGTAAACCCTTCCGGCAGGTACACAAAATTCAGGCAGTTCATGAGACGCCAGTCCTCGACGAATTCGCCGGTCGGATCGTTGATGCACTCGTCCCAGATCGGCGCCCCGTGCAGCGGGCTGAACTTGGTCATGTTCATTTCATCGAGTTCGAGCGACAGGATGAAATCGCTGGTCGTCCGCACCGTTTCCGGCGTTTCGCCGGGCATGCCGAAAATGAACAAACCCTTGGCGCGCAAGCCAGCCGCGTGAATCGAGCGGACGGTTTCGCGCACCGCCTCGAGCGTAACCCCGGCCTTGTGCCGCTCCATCATGTCCGGGTCGGCCGATTCGATGCCGATCGACACCATGAGCGCGCCGGCCTGCTTGAGCTTGGCGAGCATTTCGTCCGAGGTATGACCAGCCCGTATCGCACAGTTGAACTGCATGCCGAGCGGATTTTCGATCAACAGTTCGCAGAGATCGAGGACACGCTGCTTCTTGGCGGTGAACAGATCGTCGTACATGTTGATGTGCCAGACACCGAAGTTGTCCCGCAGATACTTCATGTGCTCGTAGATGTACTGCGGCGAATTGGTCTTGTAAGCCCGCTCGAAAACCGTGCGGTCACAGAACGAGCAGGTGTACGGGCAACCGCGCGAGGTGATCATCGTCGCGCCGTAACGTTTTTCATAGGCAAACAGCGGCAAATGATAGGCATGCGGAAATCCGGCCAGCTTTTCATAAGCCGGGAAGGGCAGCTCATCGAGGCTGGTAATCCGGTCGCGACGCGGATTGGCGACTATCCCCCCGGCCTCGTTGCGCCAGATCAGGTTGCCGATCGATGCCAACGGCTTGCCATCGGCCAGTTCCAGCATGGCGCCTTCACCTTCGCCGATGACCAGGTAGTCGATTTCCGGGAATTTTTCGAGGATGGGCGCGCCGAGCGAAGAGACATGAACATTGCCAAAAACAATCTTGATCTCCGGCCGCCGCTCGCGAATATAGGCGGCAATCTCGAAGGCATCCATGAAGCCTGATGTCGTGGCCGAGAAACCGACCATCTCGGGATCCGTGGCCAGCACGATTTCGGCATTTTCAGCGGTGGTCGGTGGTGCGTAGGGTCCGAGGCAATCATGCAATTGCACGCTATGACCAAATTTTTCCAGCCAACTGGCCAGTTGCATGATGCCTATGGGCGGCATGCGGTTGGCCAGCACCGAAAAATCGGGTTGGCCGGGGACAAAATTGAAACCAGCTGGGTGAACAAGCGTAATGCGCATCAGATTTCCTCAAGCGAAGAGGCCGAATTTTATTTGAAAATACCAGCCTGCTTCAGTTCCGGAAAACGTATTACAAAAGCCTGAACGTATCCCAAGAAAATTTCACGATCAAGACAGCGACGGTGATCAGGAACAACTGGCGAATGAAGCCGCTGCCATGTTTCAGCGCCAGTCGGGTTCCCAGGATGGACCCCGAGACGTTGGCCACCGCCATTGCCGCGGCAAGAACCGGTAAAACGTAGGCATTGGGCAGAAAATAGCCGAGCGCAGCGAGGTTGGTTGCCACATTGACCACCTTTGACCCGGCCGAGGCATGCAGGAAGTCGAAACCGAAAAATCGGACAAACAGGAATATGAGGAAACTGCCGGTACCCGGCCCGAAAAAGCCATCATAAAAACCGATGATTCCGCCGAGTAAAACAGCGTAAACCAGCTCGTGATGACCGGCATGAACCGGTCGATGCAGCAAGCCGAAATCCTTGCGTTTCAGCGTGTAGACCGCAGCAAGGATGAGCAGCAACAAGATCAGTGGCCTGACCATCTCCCTTGGCAACCAGGCCACCGCGACCGCCCCGATGTAGGAAAAAGCGAAAGCTGTTAACGCTGCCGGCAGGATGGTTCGCCAGGGCATCTTTACTTGTCGGGCATAGCGCCAGGTGGCGTTGGCCGTGCCGACAACGCTGGCGCATTTGTTGGTGCCAAACAGGGTTGCCGCTGATTCGCCGGGAAAGGCGACAAACAGCGCGGGTATCTGGATCAGTCCACCGCCCCCGACGACCGCATCGACGGCACCTGCCATCAGGGCTGCAAACAGCAAAGCCATTATTTCCGGTGTGATGAAGTCCAAGCTGCTGTTCCAGATTCAGGTCAAAGTGGTGTGTAGGGTTTTTGATAATAACTATATGTAAACCAACTACTGATAATAACTTAGCAACAAGTCTGTGGATAACATTTCAATGTTTATTAAAATCAGTTAGTTAATTGAACTTCATGGTGCTTGGTAAACCACTGGCTTGCCTGTGGATCGATTCTGGACAGTTTTCGGATTTTGGAAAAATTCGAGATTGCCAACAATCGCTGTACAGCTTGTGCACAGGCTTATAGACAGCCTTCCAACAGCTTATTTTCCTATGCAGAAGCGGCTGAAAATGACGCCAAGAAGGTCATCGGCGGTGAATTCCCCGGTGATCTGACCGAGCGATTGCTGCGCCAGACGGAGTTCCTCGGCAAAAAGTTCAAGGGCAGGAAACGCGCCTTCAACGACATATCGGGCCGCAGCGATGTGGTCCTGTGCATCGGACAGGGCGCGCAGGTGACGCTCACGGGCGATGAATACGTCTTCTGCCTGGTGCCAGCCGGCAATTCTCAACAACTCCTGGCGCAGCAGCTCAATACCGTCGCCGGAACGGGCGGACAGGGAGATTGCCGTGCTGCCGGGTTCGTCATGTCGTTCAGGTTGAGCTCCCGACAGGTCGATCTTGTTGTAGATCGTGACCCGTTTGAGGCGCTCGGGCAATCGGGCGAGAATTTCCCGATCAGCCGCACTGACCCCCATTCTTGCATCAACCAGCAGGAGAACCGCGTCGGCCCGTTCGATTTCCTGCCAGCTGCGGGCAATGCCTATTTTTTCAACCTCGTCTTCGGTTTCGCGAAGGCCGGCGGTATCGATAATGTGCAGCGGAATTCCCTCGATCTGGATAGTCGACCGCAGGGCATCGCGGGTGGTGCCGGCAATCGGCGTGACGATGGCCAGATCGTCGCCAGTCAGCCGGTTGAGGAGCGACGACTTGCCAACGTTGGGCTGACCAGCGAGAACGACGTGCAGGCCGGATTGCAGCAGCTTGCCCTGGCTTGCCCGGTCGAATATTTCGGCCAGCTTGAATTGCAGGTTTTCCAGGCGACCAAAGGCATTGGCCGCTTTCAGGAAATCGATGTCCTCTTCCGGGAAATCGAGTGTTGCTTCGACCAGCATGCGCAGGTTGATCAGCTCGTCATTCAGTTCGCCGATGGCCCGCGAGAACTCGCCTTGCAGCGAACGGACGGCAGAGCGGGCGGCACTGGCTGTGGCGGCGTCGATCAGGTCGGCTACCGCCTCGGCCTGGGCGAGGTCCATCTTGCCGTTCAGGAAAGCGCGGCGGCTGAATTCGCCGGGTTCGGCCAGCCTGGCGCCAAGATCAAGACAGCGGCCAAGCAGCATTTGCATGACAACCGGGCCACCATGGCCCTGCAATTCGAGAACGTCTTCGCCGGTAAACGACTGGGGATTCGGGAAAAACAGCAATATTCCGCTGTCGACCGTAGCGCCGTCGGCTGCCTTGAAGTCAGCCAGCGTCGCGTAGCGCGGCTTGGGTGTCTTTCCGGTCAGCGCAAAAGCAAAGGGCAGCAAATTGCTGCCCGAAATGCGGATGACGCCGACACCACCACGGCCAGGGGCCGTAGCGATGGCGGCGATGGTGTCCGACTTCACACCTTAGGCTTTCGCATCGTTGGCAGCCTTGCCGCCACCGTCGATGAGCCGTGTGATCTGCCACTGCTGGGCAATGGAGAGCACATTGTTGACCACCCAGTAAAGCACCAGACCGGCCGGGAACCAGAAGAACATGACACCGAAGATCAGCGGCATGGCCATCATGACCTTGGCCTGAATCGGATCCGGCGGCGTCGGGTTGAGCTTGGTCTGGACAAACATCGAGACCATCATGATGACCGGCAGGATGTAGTACGGATCTGGCGAGGCCAGGTCATGAATCCAGAGAACCCAGGGCGCATCGCGCATTTCGACGACACCCAGCAGCACCCAGTAGAGTGAGATGAAGACCGGAATCTGGACCAGGATAGGCAGGCAGCCACCCAGCGGATTGACTTTTTCCGTCTGGTACATCTTCATCATTTCCTGGTTCAGGCGCTGCTTGTCGTCGCCAAAGCGTTCTTTTAGCTGCGTCAGGCGGGGCGTCAGAAGCTTCATCTTGGCCATCGACTTGTACGAAGCTGCCGACAGCGGGAAGAAAATGGCCTTGATGATGACGGTCAGAATGACGATCGCCCAGCCCCAGTTGCCGACCAGCTTGTGGATGGCTTCCAGTGCCCAGAAAATCGGTGCGGCAACAACGGTCAGCCAGCCATAATCGACCACCAGGTCAAGCCCGGCCGCCACGTTCTTGAGGGCCGACTGTTCCTGCGGACCGGCATACAGGCTCACCGAGGTTTCTCCCTTGGCGCCCGGCGCAATCTCGGCAATCGGCACGATGACGCCGGTCTGGAAGACATTGCCACCTTCGACCTTGCGCATGTAGAACTCGCGCAGGGTGTTTTCCTTCGGCACCCAGGCCGCTACAAAATAGTGCTGGACCATGGCCAGCCAGCCGTTGTCGGCTGTCTTGGCAAACTTGGCCTTATTGTCGGCGATGGCGCTGAAATCGACCTTCTGAAACTTCTCGGCCTCGGTATAGACAGCCGGGCCGGTAAAGGTCGAAACCATCTTGGTTTCGCCAGCCGGCGCCAAATCGTCACGCTGCAACTGGAAGTAGGCGTGCGGGGCGATCGCCTTGTCGCTGCCGTTGGTAATTTCCCATGCCACGTCGATCTGATACGAACCCCGTTTGAAGGTCAGAATCTTGGCAATACCGACACCGTTGATCGCTTCCGATTCCAGACGAACCTTAAGCTCGTTGGCTCCCTCGGCCAGGGTCGTTGCGCCATCCACGCGCTTGAATATCGAGCGATGTGAGGGCAACCCTTCGCCAATCAGCCCGCTTTGCGCTGCGTACTGATGTTTGGCCTCCAGCAACTGGAAAGTCTTTTCCTTGTCTTCATGGGCCTTGTACTTGAGCAGATCAAGTTCAATCAGATCACCGCCTTGAGCGGAAATGGTCGTCTTGATCAGGTCGGTGGTAACCGTGAAGGTTTCGGCTGTCGATACGGGCGCCGAAACGGTAGGAGCCACCGCAGCATTGGCTTGCAAAGAAGCCGAAGGCGTAGGTGCCGCACTGCCAGCGGGGGTTGTTGCCACCGCATCGGCGGTCGGCTTCGGCTGGTTGTATTTCTGCCAGTTTTCCCAAAGCATGAAGCTCGAGAAAGTGAAAATCATAACCAGTATCAGGCGTCGAGTATCCATGAACAACCTACAAAAGAATTCTTGAATCAGGGTACAGGATCATACCCACCAGGATGCCATGGGTGGCAACGGCCGACTCGTTTCAAGCCTAGCCAGCCACCCCGGAAGGCGCCATATTTCTGTACAGCTTCCACCATATAGGCCGAGCAACTCGGTGTATGACGGCAGCTTCGCCCGAGGAAGGGGCTGATCGCGTATTGATAGACGCGAATTAGACCAATCAACAGGTGTTTCATCAATCTTCCCGCTTCGGCCGAGGCCGTTGCAGTTTATTCAGCAAGGTCAGGAAATCCTCGGCCAGCAATTTGCCGTCGAGCGGCACCGGCTTGGCAGCCAGCCTGATCACCAGATCGACTGCCGGCAAGCCAGCCAGCCGAAGTCGGAACTGCTCGCGAACCACGCGCTTGACCTTGTTGCGGTCGACTGCCCGCTTGAGCAGTTTTTTGGCGACGACAAGACCCAGCCGTGCTTCGCTATTTCCTTCCGGGCGTGGCTGATAATGCAGCATCAGCAGCTTGCCGCGAATGGCCTTCCTGAAACCAAAAACGGATGAGAACTCATCCGTTTTTGTCAGGCGATAGCGTCGGGCGAAGCTTTGTTCCACTTCGCCGAACGTCCGGTTTATACGGCCAGACGCGTGCGACCCTTGGCGCGGCGAGCAGCAATGACTGCACGGCCACCCTTGGTGCGCATACGGACCAGGAAGCCATGGGTGCGCTTGCGGCGCACGACCGACGGTTGATACGTGCGTTTCATGTTGTAATCCCTTGATGTGCGAAGAAAAACGCGTGATTACACCTTGTTTGATGGTGTTCTGTCAAGATCAATTAATTTTAAAAGCTGTGGATAACTTTCGTGAATGGGGGGTAAAATCTTGCCTTCGCTGGCGACTGACGGTTAGCCGGCCAAATCAAAATAAGTTTTTAAATCAAGTATCTAACAACCGCCATCGGTCTTCAATCCGAATGCGCGGGGAGGAGTGTTTTCTTCGATGGCCGGTTTCTGGGAATCCTGTTTGCAGCGCTTTGAGCAGGAATTGCCCGCGCAGCAATTCAACACCTGGATCAAGCCCTTGCGGCTCGAAGGGGAAACCACCGCTCTGGACGATGGTCTGCGCCTTATCGCTCCGAATACCTTCATCCTCAAATGGGTGCGCGATCGTTACCTGACGCGTATTGAAGAATACAGTCGCAGCTTTTTCTCCGGGCCGGTCAATATCGCCCTGATTATTGGCAGTGGAAAAGCCGGCAATCGGATCGAGGCCGGCAGCGAAGCTGGTGAAAAATTGCCCGGCAAGGCGGCTGCCAATAGCCAAAAAAAGGCACCCGCAACCGATAAGCCGCGCGCCAAGAGCGGCAATTACGAAAAATCCCGGCTGTTTCAGTCCTTCACCTTCGACAATCTGGTGGTCGGCAAGGCCAATGACCTGGCTCGTGCTGCTGCCGTCCAGGTGGCCAACAACCCCGGTGGTGCCTACAACCCGCTATTCATCTACGGTGGCGCCGGCCTTGGCAAGACTCACCTGATTCACGCCATCGGCAATGCCATCGTCGCGGAAAACCCGGAAAAGATTGTGCGCTACGTTCATGCCGAGGATTATTACTCGGACGTAGTGCGTGCTTACCAGCAAAAGTCCTTCGACACTTTCAAGCGTACCTACCGTTCGCTCGATGTGCTGTTGCTCGACGATGTCCAGTTCTTCAACGGCAAGAATCGTTCGCAGGAGGAGTTCTTCTTCCTGTTCAACGCGCTGATCGAAGCCCGCAAGCAGATCATCATTACTTGCGATACCTATCCGAAAGACATCAACGGCCTGGATGACCGTCTGGTGACGCGCTTCGACTGGGGCCTGACAGTCCAGATCGAACCGCCGGAACTGGAGATGCGCGTCGCCATCCTGAAGAAAAAGGCCGAGGCGGAAGGCATTCATCTCGACGATGAAGTCCCGTTCTTCATCGCCAAGCATTTGCGTTCCAATGTGCGCGAACTCGAAGGTGCACTGAAGAAGGTTTTGGCCTACTCGTCCTTCCATGGCCGTGCCATCGCGCTTGACCTGACCAAGGAAGCGCTCAAGGACGTCATCGGTTCGGCGCGCAATGTCGGTATCGACAATATCCAGAAGACCGTCGCCGACTATTACAAGATGAAGGTTGCCGAACTGTTCTCGAAAAAGCGTACCCGCGCCATTGCCCGGCCGCGTCAGGTTGCCATGTGGCTCTGCCGGGAAGTGACCTCGCACAGTTTCCCGGAAATCGGCGACGCCTTTGGTGGCCGCGATCACACCACGGTCATTCATGCCGTCAAGACCATCGATGCCTTGCGCCTCAAGGAAAACGAACTCAACCACGACCTGCATGTGTTGCTGCAGGTATTGAAAGGGTGAGGCTGTCGATAAGTCTGTGGAAAAGCTGTGTATGAATTGTGGATCATATGGAATTACCCACTTTGTGGGAAAATTGTCCGGATTTCACCCACAGGCAATCCAGTCGTTTTCGCAGACCGTAAAATCTGATTCAATCATCTGAAATTAAAGAATATTTTTCAGTTATTCACAGAATTGTTCCCGATATAGTCTACTTAGGAATTTAATTTATGGTTCTTATCAAAACCCAAAGAGACACGCTTCTGGCCCCGCTGCAGTCGGTATCGGGAATTGTCGAGCGTCGTCATACGCTGCCTATCCTGTCCAACGTGCTGCTGGAAAAGAAGGGTGATCGCCTGACCTTGCTCGCCACCGACATCGAAATCCAGATCACCACGAGTACCGAAGGTGCAGGCGGCGATGGCGATGGTGCGGTGACGGTCGGTGCCCGCAAGCTGCAGGAAATCCTGCGTTCTCTGCCGGATACCACTGAAGTCAGCCTGGTTCTCGAAGACAAGCGCCTGCTCGTGCGCGGCGGCAAGAGCCGGTTCAGCCTGCAGACTCTGCCGGCCGACGATTTCCCGCGCATGACGGTCAATGAGGGTGAAACCAAGCAATTTTCGATGTCGCAAAAGGCCTTCCGCCAACTGATCAGCAAGACCCAGTACTCGATGGCGGCGCAGGATGTGCGTTACTACCTGAACGGCCTGCTCTTGTTGGTCGAAGGCAAGGAACTGCGTGCCGTGGCGACGGATGGTCATCGCCTGGCCTACGCCAGCGTCGAGATCGACACCGATCTGCCGCGTCAGGAAATGATCCTGCCGCGCAAGACCGTGCTCGAACTGAACCGCCTGCTGCTCGACAACGACGATGCGCTGAACATCACGTTGACACCGAACCAGGTGCGTTTTGCTTTCGGTTCCGTGGTGCTCGTTTCCAAGCTCATCGACGGCAAGTTCCCGGATTACGAACGTGTCGTGCCGGCTACGCTTAAGAACCACATGAAGGTTGGCCGTCAGACACTGATGCAGGCCATGCAGCGTGCCGCCATCCTGACCAACGAAAAATTCCGTGGCGTTCGTGTCGTGCTGGGTGAAAACAGCCTCAAGCTGATCGCTGCCAACGCCGAGCAGGAAGAAGCCGTCGAAGAAATCGAAGTCGACTACACCGGTGATGTCATCGACGTCGGCTTCAACGTCGGTTATCTGCTCGACGTGCTCAACAACATCCACACAGAAGAAATTCAGTGGAGTTTCAACGACGCCAATTCCAGCGCGCTGATCACCGTCCCCGGCAACGACCGCTTCAAGTACGTCGTGATGCCGATGCGCATCTGATTGACTCAGCTTCAACCCAAGAAGGCCTGCCCAGCCGGGCAGGCCTTTTGCAGTTTCACGTGGAACCAAAACAATGAGTGAAGAGAACGTCCTGCAAGCCGAATCGCCCGCCTACGGCGAATCCAGCATCCAGATCCTCGAAGGCCTGGAGGCCGTCCGCAAGCGTCCGGGCATGTACATCGGCGACACCTCCGACGGCACCGGTCTGCACCATCTGGTCTTCGAAGTCGTCGACAACTCGATCGACGAGGCGCTGGCCGGGCATTGCGACGACATCATCGTCACCATCCATACCGACAACTCGATCAGCGTCATCGACAACGGCCGCGGCATCCCGACCGGCGTCAAGATGGACGACAAGCACGAGCCGAAGCGCTCGGCCGCCGAAATCGCGCTGACCGAACTACACGCCGGCGGCAAGTTCAACCAGAACTCCTACAAGGTGTCGGGCGGCCTGCATGGTGTCGGCGTCTCTTGCGTCAATGCGCTGTCCAAGTTCCTGCGCCTGACCATTCGCCGTGATGGCCAGAAGCATTTCATGGAATTTTGCCGTGGCGTGCCGGTTGACCGTGCGATTGAAGTTCGCGACGGCTTCGAGATTTCGCCGCTCAAGATCATCGGCGAGACCGAAAAACGCGGCACCGAAGTGCACTTTCTGGCCGATGAGGAAATCTTTGGTCACGTTGAATTTCACTACGAAATTCTCGCCAAGCGCCTGCGCGAGCTGTCTTTCCTGAATAATGGCGTTTCCATCAAGCTGGTGGACCAGCGGGCCGGCAAGGAAGAGCTTTTCGCCTTTGCTGGTGGTGTGCAGAGCTTTGTCGAATACATCAACCGCACCAAGTCGGTTCTCCATCCGAACATCTTTTATTCGGCCGGCGAGGCCAAGGCAGGGCAGGGCGCGGCCGATTCCGCCATCACCATCGGTGTCGAAGTGGCGATGCAGTGGAACGATTCCTACCAGGAACAGGTGCTCTGCTTCACCAACAACATTCCGCAGTCGGACGGTGGCACCCACCTGACCGGCCTGCGCGCCGCGATGACCCGGGTCATCAACAAGTACATCGACGAAAACGAGATCGCCAAGAAGGCCAAGGTCGATATCGCCGGCGATGACATGCGCGAAGGCCTGGCCTGCGTACTGTCGGTCAAGATGCCCGACCCCAAGTTCGCTTCGCAGACCAAGATGAAGCTGGTCTCGTCGGAAGCCCGCGCCGCGGTTGAAGAAGTGGTGGCCCAGAAGCTCGCTGATTTCCTGCTGGAGCGTCCGGTTGATGCCAAGATGATTTGCGGCAAGATCGTCGAAGCCTCCCGCGCTCGCGAAGCCGCCCGCCGCGCCCGCGAAATGACGCGCCGCAAGGGCGTGCTCGACGGCGTCGGCCTGCCCGGCAAGCTCGCCGACTGCCAGGAAAAAGACCCGGCGCTGTGCGAAATCTACATCGTCGAGGGCGACTCCGCCGGCGGCTCGGCCAAGCAGGGCCGCGACCGCAAGTTCCAGGCGATCCTGCCGCTGCGCGGCAAGGTGCTCAATGTCGAGAAGGCGCGTTTCGACAAGCTGATCTCGTCCGAACAGATCGTCACGCTGATCACCGCGCTCGGCACCGGCATCGGCAAGGACGACTTCAACGTTGACAAGCTGCGCTACCACCGCATCATCATCATGACCGACGCCGACGTCGACGGTGCGCACATTCGCACCCTGCTGTTGACGCTGCTCTATCGCCAGATGCCCGAGCTGATCGACCGCGGCTACGTCTATATCGCCCAGCCGCCGCTCTACAAGGTCAAGCACGGCAAGACCGAGCGCTATTTGAAGGACGACCTCGAATACAACCAGTTCCTGCTCAACCTGGCACTGGACGAGGCCGTTCTGACGCCGCGCGCCGGCGCCGAAGGCATTACCGGTCCGGCGCTCGAAGGTCTGGCCCGTTCCTGGCTGGCCACCGAAGCGGTCATCGAACGCCTGTCGCACCTGATTAACCCGGAAGTGCTGCAATCCATCGTTCGCTACAACATCGCCATCGACCTGAGCAGCGAAGAAAGCACGCGCGACAGTGGCGAGCGGATTGCCGCTTTCATTCCGCCCGGAACGCGCCTGGTGCCAAAGTTCGACGATATTCAGGAACGCTGGACATTGCGCGTCGAGCGCATGCACCACGGCAACCTCAAGGTTGGCCTGATCGACGAAGACCTGCTGCTGTCCGGCGACTTCATCCAGTTGCGTCGGACGGCCGAAACGCTGGCCGACATGTTTGGCGCCGGCGCCATCATGGCCCGGGGCGAGAAAAAACAGGTCGTGACCAATTTCGGCGATGCCATGAAGTGGCTGCTCAACGAAGTCGAACGCGGCATCAGCAAGCAGCGCTATAAAGGTCTGGGTGAGATGAACCCGGATCAGCTTTGGGAAACGACGATGGACCCGAAGGTCCGCCGCCTGCTGCGCGTGCAGATCGACGACGCCATCGCCGCCGACGAGATCTTCACGACGCTGATGGGCGAGGATGTCGAGCCGCGTCGGGCCTTCATCGAAACCAACGCCTTGAGCGCCAGGGTCGACATCTGACAGTCGGTGGTGTCAGTTCAGAAAAGGCTCCGCGGGGAGCCTTTTCCATTTTGACGAGAGATTCGGCATGCGGGTGGTCATTCAGCGGGTCAAGGAAGCGAGTGTTACGGTCAACCGGGAAATTTGCGGAAAAATCGAATCGGGTTTGCTCGTGCTGGCCGGGTTTGAAGAGTCCGACACGGCTGCCGATCTTGGGTGGATGGCGGGCAAGATCGTTCGTCTGCGCTTGTTTGCTGATGTGGACGGCGTGATGAATCGGAGCGTTGTCGAGGCTGGCGGGGAGATTCTTGCCGTTTCGCAATTCACACTTTATGCCTCGGTGAAAAAGGGCAATCGGCCGTCGTGGAGTCGGGCGGCGCGCGGGGATGTGTCGCAGCCGCTGTTCGAACAGTTTGTCGCCCGCTTGTCGGCCGAACTCGGCAAGCCGGTGCCGATCGGGGTATTTGGCGCGGACATGGAGGTCAGCCTGGTGAACGACGGGCCGGTCACGCTGACGATTGATTCGAAGGTGCCGGAGTAGGCTGACTCAGCCACGGCGGGTTTGACTGAATCCCACGGTCAACCCGAAAAAAAGGCAAAAATGGGCATCATCCGGCCTCAGTCCAGGCCGCCTTCGGTGCAGGCCAGTACGCCCGGGTAGCCGGTTGGATCGTCCTTGTGGTGAAAAATTTCGTTGATCTGGAATTCCAGGTCGGTGAGGGCGCCGTGTTCGTCGGCGTAGATTTCCTTGATGCGGAGGATTTCCGGTATCGCTTGCCGGAAAGCGTCGATCAGTTGCGGGTCGAAATGCTTGCCGGATTGCTCGTAGAGGTAGTGCAGAGCTTCCTCGACCGGCACGGCCTGCTTGTACGGACGCACTGAAACCAGCGCATCGAAGACGTCGGCGATGGCGACAATGCGGCCTTCGAGCGGGATGGCTTCGCCGGCCAATTGTTGCGGGTAGCCGCTGCCATCCCACTTTTCGTGGTGGGTGAGGGCGATGATGCGGGAGGTTTCGAGCAACTCGTTGTCGTGTTTGCCGATGATTTCGGCGCCCATGATCGGGTGCTGGTGCATGACTGCCCATTCTGCCGCGTCGAGTTTCCCCGGCTTGAGCAGGATGGCGTCGGGGATGCCGATCTTGCCGATGTCGTGCATCGGCGATGTGTTGAAGATGATGTTGGCGGCTTCTTCGCCGAGACCGTGGGCGATGGCGATGATGCGCGCGTAGTGGCTCATGCGCAGGACGTGGTTGCCGGTCTCGTTGTCCTTGAACTCGGCGGCCCGGCCAAGCCGGCGGATGATCTGCTGGCGCGTCGTGAGCAGCTCGTGGGTGCGCTGGCGGACCATCCGTTCGAGTTCACGCGACTGGTCGTAGAGCGCCAGGTGGGTGCGCACGCGGGCTTTGACGATGGGCGGGCTGATCGGCTTGGTGATGTAGTCGACGGCGCCGGTTTCGAGGCCGCGCTGTTCGTCCTCGGTGCTGGTCATGGCGGTGACGAAAATGATCGGGATGCGCCGGCGGTCGGGGTTCGACTTGAGGCGCCGGCAGATTTCGAGACCGGAGAGGCCGGGCATCATGATGTCGAGCAGAATGAGGTCGGGCGGCTCGTCGGAATAGACGATCTTGAGCGCCTTTTCGCCCGAGGTGGCGATGCGGATTCGATAGTCGTCATGCAGGATCTCGCTGAGCAGATCGATGTTTTCCGGGCTGTCGTCGACGACCAGAATGCACTGTTTGGGGAGCAGGATGGACATGATCGTTGGGGGTCTCGTTGGTGGACTCAGGGTTGGCCCGGATTCGGGGATAGTTGGTGCAGCGTTGCCAGGGCTTCTTCGAAATCGTAGCGCTCGATCTGGCGGGCCAGTTGGTCGACCAGATGCGGATCTGCGTGCTGACGAAGCCAGGCCGCCATCTCTTCAAATTGGCTGACGGCAGCAGCATCGTCGTCGGCCAGTAACTGGCGCAGCACAATCAGCGCTGCCGCCTGCGCTGCGGGCGGCGGCGCTGGCGCAATCTGCCGTTCCAGTGCCGGGAGGGTGGCCGGAATGGCCAGTGCGGCGGGTAGTGCCAGGCTCAGTTTGGCCAGCAGCGCGTCGATGCCGGCATCGTTGATCGGTGTCCCTTTCCGCAGAGTGTCTTCCAGTTCGCCAGCCAGCCTGGACAGGCCGACCGCGCCAATATTGCCGGCCAGGCCGCGCAGGGTGTGGGCGCGCAGGATCATGGCGGCGCCGTCACCTTGTTGCCGGTCAGCCTCCAGGCGGTCGACCGCATCGCCCTGATTGTCGCGGAAGCGGACGAGCAGCCGGTCGTACATGCTGCGATTGCCGCCCATCCGGGCCAGGGCGGCAGCGCTGTCGATCTCCGGTGTAAACCCGGCGTTCTCGGCGGTTGAGGACGTTAAGGGCGCCATTGCGCCGTCGCCGGGTTCAAGCCAGCGGGCCAGCGTGGCGTGGAGGACGGCGACATCGATGGGCTTGGGAATATGGTCGTTCATACCGGCCGTCAGGCAGCGCTCACGGTCGCTGGCCAGTGCGTTGGCGGTCATGGCGACGATGGGCAACTGGCGCATGTGCAGTTCGTCACGGATCTTGCCGGTGGCCGCGTAGCCGTCCATGACCGGCATCTGGCAATCCATGAGGACGAGATCGTAGGCCCTGCGCTGCACCGCATCGACGGCCTGCTGACCGTTTTCGGCGGTCTCCACGGTCAACCCGATATTGCTCAACATTTCCTCGGCCAGTTCGCGATTGACCTCGTTGTCTTCGACGAGCAGCACGCGCCGGCCCGAGAACTGGCGGCCCGGATGGTCTGCCGTTACCGACGGCAGGGGGGCAAGCGCCGTTTCGCGATGCAGCGCGAGCATGATGCTGTCGAACAGCGACGACGGCGTCGCCGGCTTGCTCAAAACGGCGCTGACGGCCAGGTTGCCGAGCGCCGCTCGCAGCTCTTCGTGATCGTAGGCCGTGGCCATGATGATGGCTGCCTTGTCGGGCAGTGCCGACTGGCCGATTCGGCGGACCAGTTCGACGCCATCCATGCCCGGCATTTTCCAGTCGACGATGAGCAATCCGTAGGGCTGTCCGGCCTGATTGGCGGCGGCCAACTCATCGAGCGCGGCGCTGCCGCTGCTCACCGCATGGCTGGCGATGCCGAGCGCTGCGAGCATCTGGGTGAAGATTTCGCAGGCGCCGGGGCTGTCGTCGACGACCAGGGCACGCAACGCGTCGGGCAGCCCGATGCGGCGCGGCTGGCTGTCGTCGTCGCTGGCCAGGCCAAAGGCGAGGCGGAAATGGAAACAACTGCCGACGCCAAGCCGGCTGGGCACGCCGATGCTGCCGCCCTGCAAATCGACGATGCGCTTGCAGATCGACAAGCCGAGTCCGGTACCGCCGTATTTTCGCGTCGTCGAGGTGTCGGCCTGGGTGAAGGCCGAGAACAGTTGAGCCTGCTGCTCCGGACTCATGCCGATGCCGGTATCGCGCACATCGAAGCCGAGTTCGACGCTGTCGGCGCCGCCGCCCAACTTGTGCACGACGACGGTGACTTCGCCGGCCTCGGTGAATTTGATGGCATTGCCGACCAGGTTGAGCAGGAGCTGGCCGAGGCGCAGCGAATCGCCGATCAGGCGGTCGGGCACATCCGGGGCGACGTCGTAAAGCAACTCGAGGCCGCGTTCGCGGCCCTTTTGGGCGCACAGGTCGCCGAGGTCGCGCAGGCTGGCGTCGAGGCTGAACGGCGCCTGCTCGAAATGCATCATGCCGGCCTCGATTTTCGACAGGTCGAGGATGTCGTTGATGATGCCGAGCAGCCCCTTGGCGGCGTTATCGACCTTGCTCAGGTAGTTTTTCTGGCGGGCGGTCAGCTCGGTCCGCAGGGCGAGGTGGGTCATGCCGATGATGGCGTTCATCGGCGTGCGGATTTCGTGACTCATGTTGGCCAGGAATTCGGCTTTCGCGGCCGCGGCCGATTCGGCCGCGGCCTGCGCTTTTTCGGCGATGCGATTGGCTTCCTTGAGCGGCGAAATGTCGACAATGATGCCGATCAGGCCGCCCGGCGTGCCGTCCGGCGACAGAAAGCCACTGATCGAATAGAGGGTGTCGCGTAGTTCCCCGTTGGCGTTGGTCATCTGCACGCCGCGCGTCGTCCACCCGCATTCAGCCAGCAACCTTTCGTCTTCGGCCTGATAGGCGAGTCGCGCTGGTTCCGGCAGGTAGGTGAGATCGAGTACCCGTTTGCCGATCAACTCTTGACGATCGATGCCAAAAAATACCTCGTAGGCGCGGTTGCAACCGAGGAAACGGGTGTCTTCGCCCTTGTAGAAAATGGCGTTGGGAATGGTGTCGATAAGGGCCTGCAGGAAGGTGAACTGGCGGATCAGTTCGCCTTCGACCTGACGCCGGTCGCTGATGTCGAGGACGGTGACGAGCAGCGAATCGAGCTTGCCGTCCTCGTCGCGGACCGTGGCGATCTGGACGTCGCCCCAGCGGGTCTCGCCATGCGTGTCGACGAACTCGAATTCCTGGCGCAGGCTGGGACTCTGCCCGGCGGCGATCTGCGGCAGGATTTCGTTCATCCGGGCCTGGATTTCGGCCGGGAACAGGATGTCTTCGGGATGCGCCAGCAGCTTCTCGATCGGCTGGCCGATAAAACGGGCAAAGGCCGGATTGACCAGCGTCGGCCTGCGCTCCGGGCTGAGGCTGACGATGCCGACCGCGGCGTTGTCGAAAATGGCGCGGAAGAAGGCTTCGCGCTTTTGCAGGATGTCCTGGCTCTGGCGCAGGGCCGCCGTGCGTTTGGCGACCTTGAGTTCCAGTTCGATCTGGGCATCTTCCTGCGCCCGGCGGGCGCTGCGCAGGTGCTGGCGCATGCCTTCGAGGGCGGCAGCGAGTTGCGTGACTTCGCGCCAGGGGGCGGTGGTGGCCACCGGCTGGTCGAGTTCGAGCCGGCCGATGCGGGCACTATCCTCGGCCAGGGCGTTGAGCGGCGCGCCGAAGCGGCGGGCGATGTGGACGGCGACGGCCATGCCGAGGGCGAGGGCGGAGAGGGTGATGAGGGCGAGGAGCAGGAGATCTTCGCGGGAAATCGGGACGAAATCGGTTTCCGGGGCGATGACGCCGAGCAGGATGCCGCTGGCGTTGCCGGTGACCGGGCGAAAGAGGCTGACCCAGTGCCCGTCGGGGCGTTCGAATCGATGTACGTCGCGGGCGTCGGTCGGCAGCCCCTGCCATTGGCGGAAGGCCTCGGCGAATTCGGGCAGTTCAAGCTCGTCGGCGGTCTTGAGCAGGGCCTGGCTGATGGCGTGGCGGTCATTGAAGCGGGCGTCGCGCGGCGGTGCGATGAGCTTGCCTTCCTTGAGGAAAAGCGCCGCCCGGCCTTGCTCGCCAACGGTCATGCGGGTGGTGAATTCGGCGATGTCGATGAGCCGGACATCGTGGGCGATGACATAGCTCGAGCCATCGCCGCCCGTCCACCGCATGGCGGCCGTGATGCCCGGCTCCTTGGTGGTGAAGAAGATGTACGGTTCGGTCCAATACACCGCCCGGGGATCGGTCAGGGTCATGGCACCCTTGAACCACGGGCGCTCGCGGGCGTCGTAGTTGCGCTCGCGCAGGTCGACGCTCTCGATCTTGCGGTCCTTGTTCCAGGTGATCCAGTAGGTCTGGTTGCCCCATTCGGCCGGGTTGCTGATGCGATTGGTCCAGCGTCCGTCGTCGGTCATCAGGAGCAGGATTTCACGACCCGATTCGTGGGCGAAGATGACCGAGGATATTTCGCCGTGATGGGCGATGATGGGGAAGAAGAATTCGTTGAAACGCAACAGTTGCGTCTGGTCGATGTCGTTGTTGAGACCCCAGCCGTGGCTGCTGCGCAGGGTCACTTCGACGGTCTTGAAAAGCCGTGTGACGCGGGCTTCGAGCTGTTCTGCGGCGAGCCGCATCTGGGATTCGGCCAGGCGGTCGACGGTCGGCCGGCCGATCAGCTGATAGAGGGCGAAGGCGAAGACGGCGACGGACAGCAGGATGAGCAGGCCGATACGCAGTACCAGACTGTTGGCGAACCCCGGCTTGTTGAAGAAACCGTCCCGCAGCATTCTTTCTCCTCTGTGCGAATGCCTACGCTGTCCTGTGTACGAATTATTGTTTTTGTGCCGGAAGCAATGTTACGAGATAGTCGTGCCGGCCGTATACATGTCAGGAGAATGATTTTTACGGAACGATGGTGATTTCAGGTGGCTGGCCGATGAATTCGAGGCGCTGTCGCAAGGATTCGGTGACGAAAATCCGGTTGTTGCGGTCAACGCGTAAAACGAGGCCGATTTCCATCTTGCGTGCCATGTCACGCCAGCCGTCCGGGCCGGCGATGAAAATGGGCTTGGAGGCGGCATCGGACAGCGTGCCGGCTTTCGGCCCGGCCGGGACAAGCACGGTGACGGCCTGCGTGTGGTCGGCCGGGTAGCCGGTACGCGGGTCGAGGAGGTGGGCGTAGCGCCGGCCGTCGACTTCGAAGAAGCGCTGGTAATCGCCCGAGGTACCGATCGCTTCGCCGTCGGCCAGCGTTACCGTGGCCAGCGGCCCGGACTGGCGCGGGTGCTGGATGCCGATGCGCCACGGCTTGCCTTGCTTGCTGCCGAGCGCCATGACGTTGCCGCCGATGTTGATCAGTGCATTGTCGATGCCCTGGGCGCGCAGGATGGCGGCGGCCCGGTCGAGGGCGACGCCCTTGAGGTAGCCGCCGAAATCGAGGGCGACGTTGGCGTTGCGGCTGCGCACGGTGGCGCCGTCGAGGCTGATGTCGGCCATCGATGGTTTGCTCGCCAGCCAGGCCTTGATGGCGTCCGCCGGCGGCAGTTCGGCCTTGAACTCGTCGGCCTGGAAGCCCCACAGCTTGATGAGCTGGCCGATACCGGGGTCGAACAGGTAGTCGCCCTGTTTCGCCAGTGCCTGGGCTTCCCGGACGAAGTCGGCGAGTTCCGGGCTGACTTCCCACGGTCGACCGGAAAAAATGGCCGAATTCAACGTCGTCAGTTCGGACGGCTGCCAGGCGTGATAAGCCCGGTGCAGGCGGTCGAACTCGCGCAGCACGGTAGCGATGGCCTGGCGCCCTTGCTCGGGATCTTCGCTGACGACGAGGACTTCGACGCGCGTGCCGAAGACGTAAGCCTGCTGTTCCTGCAAGGGCGTGCGCCCGCAGGCGGCGAGGATCAGCGCAAAGCCGACAATCAGGAAATGCCGCATGCGTGTTCGACGGCGGTGATGAAAGCGCCGGCCGCATCGAACCCCGACTGCTGGCGGATCTCGACCATGCAGGTCGGGCTGGTCACGTTGATTTCGGTGAGCCGGTCGCCGATGACGTCGATGCCGACCAGCATCAGTCCGCGCTTGACGAGGACGGGGCCGATGGCTTCGGCGATTGCCCGGTCGCTGGCCGATAGTTCCTGGGCGACACCGGTGCCGCCGACGGCGAGGTTGCCGCGCGTTTCGCCGGCCTTGGGGATACGTGCCAGGCAAAAGGGTACGGGCTTGCCGGCGATGATCAGGATGCGTTTGTCGCCCTGGCTGATCTCGGGCACGTAACACTGTGCCATGATCGTCCGGGCGCCTTCGTGGGTCAGCGTTTCGACGATGACATTACGGTTCGGATCGTTGCGATGGACGCGGAAAATCTGGCTGCCGCCCATGCCGTCGAGCGGCTTGAGGATGACGTCGCGCTGCTCGTCGATGAAATGGTGGAGCTGGGCCATGTTGCGCGTTACGACGGTCGACGGCGAAAAACGGGCAAATTCCATGATCGCCAGTTTTTCGGAGTGATCGCGCAGCGCCCGCGGCCGGTTGAAAACCTTGACGCCGTCGGCCTCGGCCTGTTCGAGCAGCCAGGTCGCCGTCAGGTATTCGGCATCGAAAGGCGGATCCTTGCGCATGACGATGGCGTCGAAAGTGGTCAGCGGCAACCACTCGCGGCCGGTTTCGCGGTACCAGTCGTGGTCGTCGGGGCGCAGGTGGAGGTGGGTCGCCTCGCCGAACACGCCGCCGGCCTGGCCGCTCTCCGGCTTGCGCCAGCCGAGCGTTGCGGCGTCGATGGTGTACACCTCGTGGCCGTGGTGTTCGGCGGCGCGCATCATGGCCACCGACGAATCCTTCCAGGCCTTGAGATGCTCGAGCGGGTCGACGACGAAAGCCAGTTTCAGGGAGCGGGCGCTACCGCCGAGCAGGTGCTTTTCGAAGTGCAGTTGCTGCGCCATGCCGACTCAGACTGCTTCCGGCGCCGTGCGTTCGAGTTCGATGGCGGCGGCCAGGCAGGCCAGCCGGCCGACCACGCCGTAGGCGTAGAAGCGGTTGGGCGCCGCATCCGGGTCGTTACAGCCGTAATCGGGCATGTTGCAGCCGGTCTCGAAGGCCAGCGGCTCGAAATGCATGCCCGGCGCGTTGAGGTTCTCGTCCTTGCCGCGCCCCGTATGCACGCGGTAGAAGCCGCCGACGACGTAGCGGTCGACCATGTAGATGACCGGCTCGGCGACCGCGTCGTTGAGCGTTTCGAACGAATGTACGCCTTCCTGGATGAGCACCTCGGACACCTCGAGGCCTTCCTTGACGACGCTCATCTTGTTGCGCTGCTTGCGGTTCAGGGCGATGACTTCATCGACGTTGCGCACCGTCATGATGCCCATGCCGTAGGTGCCGGCATCAGCCTTGACGACGACGTAGGGCGTCTCTTCGATGTCGTATTCGCGGTACTTTTCCTTGACGATGTCGAGCACGGCCGAGACGTTGGCGGCCAGGCATTCCTCGCCCTGGCGCTCGTGGAAATTGACGCTGCGGCACACCGAAAAGGCCGGGTTGATGCGCCACGGATCGATGCCGATGGCCTTGGCGAAATCGTTGGCCACCTGGTCGTAGGCGGCGAAATGGTTGGACTTGCGGCGCACCGCCCAGCCGGCATGCACCGGCGGCAGCACGACCTGCTCGTTGAGACCCTGCAGGATGTCCGGGATGCCGGCCGACAGGTCGTTGTTGAGCAGGATGGCGCAGGGGTCGAAACCGTCCAGCCCGAGGCGATGCGCGGTGCGGACCAGCGGTTCGAGCAGCAGTTGCTGGCCGTTCGGCAGGTCGACCGGGGTCGGCTGGGTGATCTCCGGGTTGAGCGAACCGAGACGCACGTTGAGGCCGGTCTGCTTGAGGATGGCGGCGATCTGCGCGACGTTCTGCAGGTAGAACTGGTTGCGCGTGTGGTTTTCGGGAATGAGCAGCAGGCTGCGCGCTTCCGGACAGAACTTTTCAATGGCGCTCATCGCCGCCTGCACGCAGAGCGGCAGGAAGGCGGGGTTCAGATTGTTGAAGCCGCCGGGGAAAAGATTGGTGTCGACCGGCGCCAGCTTGAAGCCGGAATTGCGCAGATCGCACGACGAATAAAACGGCGGCGTGTGCTCCAGCCATTGGCCGCGCAGCCAGTGTTCGATCTGCGGGCTGGCCGCCAGGAAGCGACGTTCAAGCTCGAGCAGGGGGCCAGTGAGGGCGGTGGTGAGGTGGGGGACCATATGCTGTCTCTCAATCCGTGTTTTCTATTTTTGGCCGCAAATCTTACACCGCAGTGCAGCAAAATGGCCGGTTTGCTACGGTCAACCCCTTGAAAGAAGGTAAAATCCAGCCCTTCGTTTTACCGCTTTTACAGATTGGAATCGTAGTGCTCGTCGCCGCCAACATCACCATGCAGTTCGGGGTCAAACCCCTGTTCGAGAACGTCAATGTCAAATTCGGCGAGGGCTATCGCTACGGCCTGATCGGCGCCAATGGGGCCGGCAAGTCGACGTTCATGAAGATCCTGTGCGGCGCACTCGAACCGTCGGCCGGCAATGTCTCGAAAGACAAGCACGAGCGCATGGCCTACCTCAAGCAGGACCAGTTTGCCTACGAAGACATGCGCGTCCTCGACGTCGTGCTCATGGGCCACGAGGAAATGTGGGCCTGCATGAGCGAGCGCGACGCCATCTACGCCAATCCCGAAGCGACCGAAGACGACTACATGAAGGCCGCCGATCTCGAGCATCAGTTTGGCGAAATGGACGGCTATACGGCCGAATCCCGCGCCGGCGAACTGCTCCTCGGCGTCGGCATCCCGACCAGCCAGCACAACGGCCCGATGAGCGAAGTGGCCCCCGGCTGGAAGCTGCGCGTCCTGCTCTGCCAGGCGCTGTTCGCCAATCCGGACATCCTGCTCCTCGACGAACCGACCAACAACCTCGACATCAACACCATCCGCTGGCTCGAAGACGTGCTGAACAATCGTGACTCGACGATGATCATCATCTCGCACGACCGCCACTTCCTGAACCAGGTGTGTACCCACATGGCCGACCTCGATTACGGCAAGATCACCACCTACGCCGGCAACTACGACGACTTCATGGAAGCCGCCCAGGCTGCCCGCGAGCGTCAGCAGAACGCCAACGCCAAGGCCAAGGAACGCATCGCCGAACTGCAGACCTTCGTCCGCCGCTTCTCGGCCAACGCCTCCAAGGCCAAGCAGGCGACGAGCCGCATGAAGCTCATCGACAAGCTCAAGCCGGAAGACGTCAAGCCGTCGTCGCGCCAGTATCCGTGGATCCGCTTCGACTACGACGAGAAGCAGAAGCTGCACCGCCAGGCGGTTGAGATCGAGAACGTTTCCTTCACCTACGAAGGCGGCGAGCGCAAGATTTTCAACAACCTGACCCTGACCATCAACGCCGGCGAAAAGATTGCCGTGATCGGCGAAAACGGCGTCGGCAAGACGACCTTCCTCAAGCTGTTGATGGGCGAAGTGACGCCGCAATTCGGTACGATCAAATGGGCCGAAAAGGCCTTCCCCGGCTACTACGCGCAGGACCACAGCGCCCAGTTCGCCGGCACCGAGAGCCTGACCGACTGGATCGCCGGCTACGCCCGCGCCACCATCGAAGACGGCGGCGACCTCGAAACGCTGATCCGCGGCACGCTCGGTCGCCTGCTGTTCTCCGGCGAAGAGGTCAAGAAGCCGGTCAATGTCATTTCCGGCGGCGAGCAGGGGCGCATGCTGTTCGGCAAGCTCATGCTGTCGAAACACAACGTGCTGCTCATGGACGAGCCGACCAACCACCTCGACATGGAGTCGATCGAAGCGCTCAACAGCGGCCTGGAAAAATTCCCCGGCACGCTGGTCTTCGTCTCGCACGACCGCGAGTTCGTTTCCTCGTTGTCCACCCGTGTCTTCGAGGTCAAGAACGATGGCCGGATCATCGATTACCTCGGCGGCTACGAGGACTACCTGGCGTCGCAGGGCGTCGAGTAACAGCGATTCCCGCGCCAGCGGGAATCCGGACATTTGATTTTCAGCCGTTTTTTACGGTTGACCGCAGAAGGCCGAAACGCAACGCGTTTTCGGCCTTTTTTATTGAATCTTGCCGCCGGCCGCCAGCGTCCGGATGATGCGCACGCAATCGACGTCCGACTGGTGGTAGGCCGACTTCACGTATTCGATATAGGCCCGTTCCTCGGAGTTCGGATCGGTCGCCAGCGTTGTCTGGTAGGCAAAGCGCAGGAACAGGAAGGTGGGTTCCGGCTCCTCGATGGTGATCATCAGACTGCCGCCGGGGTGGACCTCGGACGGCTGGATGTCGAAGCGCACCGAAACCATGTGGACCAGCGTCACGCGGTCATGAATGACGGCCGGGCCGAAGTCGAGTTCGCGGAGCAGTGTGTCGGCCTGGCGCTCAAGGATGGTGCAGGATTCCAGCCCGGGCAGGAAGGGCACGGCGTCTTCGACGCGGTGGAGCAGCCCCTGCCATAGCTGATTGCGGGTCATGGTTTCGACCAGCGGGTTTTCCGGGTCGTTGATCTGGATAAGATGTTCGAAATTCATAGGGCGGATGTTAACATCCCGCCCATGCAACTAGAACGTATCCTCCAAAAACACGGTTTCGGCTCCCGTCGGGAATGCCGGGGCCTCATCCGCCGCGGACGTGTCGCGATCAATGGTCAGGTTTGCGACGATCCTTTCGTTGAACTCGACACCGATGGTCTCGTTTTCACCGTTGATGGCGTCGATTGGCCCTACGCCGAATTCGCCACGCTGATGCTCAACAAGCCGGCCGGCTACGAGTGCTCGCGCAAGCCGAAACATCACGCCAGTGTCCTTGAGCTGCTGCCCGTGCCGCTGCGCGAACGCGACGTCCAGCCGATCGGCCGCCTCGACGAAGACACCACCGGCCTGCTCCTCATCACCGACGATGGCCAGCTCAACCACCAGCTCTCCTCGGCCAAGCGCAAGGTGCCGAAGGTTTATCTGGCAACGACCAAACACCCGCTCGATCAGGCGCAGATCGACCAGTTGCTGGCCGGCGTCCTGCTCGCTGACGAGTACGAAACGATTGCCGCGGCCGCTGCTGAAATCGTCGGTCCGAACCAGCTGCGCCTGACCCTGACCGAAGGCAAATACCATCAGGTCAAACGCATGGTTGCGGCTGTCAGCAACCGCGTCGAGGCGCTGCATCGCGAAGCGGTCGGCGAACTGAGCCTGCCGCCCGATCTCAAGCCGGGCGAATGGCGCTGGCTCTCTACGGTCGACCTGCAAAAACTCGGATATTCCAGATGACCCTGACCGAAATGCGCTACATCGTGGCCCTGGCCCGCGAGCGGCATTTCGGCAAGGCGGCCGACGCCTGCCACGTCAGCCAGCCGACCTTGTCGGTGGCGCTCAAGAAGGTCGAAGGCCAGCTCGGCTCGCCGCTTTTTGAACGCGGCGCCAGCGATGTCCGCATTACCCCGCTCGGCGAGCGCATCGTCGCCCAGGCCACGCGGGTGCTCGAAGAAGCGGTCAAGCTCGAAGAGATCGCCGAGGCGACGGGCGAACCGCTGAGCGGCCAGTTGCGTGTCGGCATCATCTACACCATCGCACCCTACCTGCTGCCCCAGCTCATTCCGGCGCTGAGCAAGCAGGCGCCCAAAATGCCGCTGTTCCTCAAGGAAGATTTCACGGCCAACCTGATTCCCGCGCTCAAGGCCGGCGAACTCGACGTCATCGTCATCGCCTTGCCATTCGCCGAACCAGGTCTGGTTGCCCAGCCAGTGTACGACGAGCCTTTCCGCGTCGTCGTCCCGGCCAGCCATCCATGGGCTTCCCGCTCGGACGTCAATGGCGACGAACTCGACGGCCAAAACCTGCTGCTCCTCGGCCAGGGCAACTGTTTCCGCGATCAGGTGCTCGAATCGTGCCCCCGCCTCAGTGCGCCGGATGCGCTCGAACACTCGCTCGAAGGCAGCTCGCTTGAAACCATCCGCTACATGGTCGCCAGCGGCGCCGGCGTCGCGGTGATGCCGAGCACGGCGGCCGATCCGCTGATCGCCAAGGAGCCGATGGTCAAGGTGCTGCCCTTTGCGGGCGTTCAGCCCAAGCGCACGGTCGGCCTCGTCTGGCGCATCACCTTCCCGCGCCCGCAAGCCATCGACGCCGTCCGCGCCGCACTGCTCTCCTGCCAGCTACCGGGCGCCTCGGCGGTTCGCTGAGGTTTCACGTGGAACGGTTGGCACAAATTCACGCGTTTTCATAATGCGAAAAAAAGCCCTCGGCGTGCGCGGAGGGCTTTTTGTTGACTTGCTGCCTGTGAATCAGGTCGCCGCGTCGGCTTTCTTCTTGGCCGGCGCCTTGGGTTTGGCCACCTTCTTTTCGAACTCGAAGCTGACCTTGCCGTCCTTGGCTACCAGATAAGCCGAGAACTTGCGGCGGGTGCGGTTGGAAACGAATTCCTTGAGCAGGTCGGTCTTGCCTTCAGTCAGCAATTTCTTCATCTGGCCGAGATCGATCGGCTGCTGAAGAATGATCTTGCCGGAGCGAAAATCGCAGGTCTTTTCAGGGCCGACCGATTTCTCGCAGACGAAGGAATTACCGTGCTCGAAAACGTTGCCGGCGCATTTCGGACATTTGCCGATGCTTTCCTGCGCCGAGAAGTCGACCGGTTCGGCATCGGCGGCATCGGCTTTGTCCTGGCCGAAATCGAATTCCGGCATTTTTTCGTCGTTGAGCTTGATGGCGGCGGCAAAAGTGCGGCCCATCTTGTTGCGGAAGCCGGTCAGCGGGCCGATTTGGCCTTCGTTGATCAGGGTGTCGATTTCGGCCGGTTCGAACTGGCGCCCTGCGACGATCTTCCACAGCGAGTAGTCACAGCCGCCGCACTGGAATTTCTTGTAGGTTTCGCGAATCTCGCCGCCGCAGCGCGGGCATTTCGCGGTCAACACGCCAAAATCGCCGGGAATCGTATCGGCTTCGTAGTGCTTGGCCCGTTCGACCATGTGACGGGTCATTTCGGCGATTTCGCGCATGAATTCTTCACGCGTGAATTCACCCTTTTCAATGCGGCCGAGCTTCCATTCCCAGTCGCCGGTCAGTTCCGGCTGGGTCAGTTCGTTGATGCCCAGGCCGTTGAGCAGCGTCATCAGCGAGAAGGCCTTGGCCGTCGGGATCAGCTCGCGGCCTTCGCGGTGCATGTACTGCTCGCCGATCAGGTTTTCGATGATCTGGGCGCGCGTGGCCGGGGTGCCGAGGCCGCGACCGGCCATGGCCGCCTTGAGTTCCTCGTCGTCAACCATCTTGCCGGCGCCTTCCATGGCGGAGAGCAGGGTGGCTTCCGAGTAGCGCGGCGGTGGCTTGGTGGCGTTGGCCTTGACCGTGACTTCGTCGGTTTTGACCTTTTCCTTGGCGTCGACCGCAACCAGATTGCCTTCATCGCCATCCTGACCTTCCTTGCCATGCACGGCCAGCCAGCCCGGATTGACCAGCACCTTGCCCTCGGTCTTGAAGGGCTGGCCTTCGACGCGGGTGATGCGGGTGGTCACCAGGTATTCGGCGGCCGGGAAGAAAACGGACAGGAAGCGGCGGACAACGAAGTCGTAGAGCTTTTGCTCGAGTTCGTTGAGGCTTTTCGGGGCCTGCGGCGTCGGAATGATGGCGAAGTGATCGCTGATCTTGGCGTTGTTGAAGATGCGCTTGTTCGGCAGCACCCAGTTGCGGGCCAGGATCTGGTGGGCAAACGGCGAATAGCGGGCAAGCAGCACTTCGTCATGACCCTTGCCGGCGCCTTCGCCGGTCAGCACGGCCAGCGTTTCCTTGACGGTGGGCAGGTAATCTTCCGGCAGGCAGCGCGAGTCGGTCCGCGGGTAGGTCAGGACCTTGTGCTTTTCGTACAGGGCCTGGGCCAGCGACAGCGTGGTCTTGGCCGAGAAGCCGAAACGGCTGTTGGCTTCACGCTGCAGCGTGGTCAAATCGAAGAGGGCCGGCGACAAACGGGTTTCCGGCTTGGCTTCTTCGGTTACGTCGCCCGGCTTGCCCAAGGTGGCGGCGCGGATGGCATCCGCCTTGGTTTGCTCCCACAGACGGTCGGCCCGGGCGTGCTCGTCTTCGTTCTTGCCCTTGAAACCCTCGTCGAACCACTTGCCTTTGTAACTGCCGGCTTTAGCGGTGAATTCGGCTTCGACTTCCCAGTAATCGCGCGGCTTGAATTCGCGGATGCGTTTTTCGCGCTCGACGACAATGGCCAGCGTCGGGGTTTGTACGCGACCGACGGTGGTCAGATGGAAACCGCCAGTCTTCGAATTGAAGGCGGTCATCGCCCGCGTGCCGTTGATGCCGACCAGCCAGTCGGATTCCGAGCGGCAGACGGCGGCGTCTCCGAGGCCCTGCATTTCGTTGCCGTTGCGCAAACGCGAGAAACCGTCGCGGATGGCGCCTTGCGTCATCGATTGCAACCACAGCCGTTGTACCGGTTTGCCGGACTTGGTGTGCTGGGCGATGTAATTGAAGATCAATTCACCTTCGCGCCCCGCGTCACAGGCATTGATCAGGGCGCTGACATCCTTGCGCTTGATCAGCTTGGCCAGCACCTTGAGGCGCGATTCGGTCTTTTCGATCGGCTTCAGCGCGAAGTGCGGCGGAATGACAGGAAGATGGGCAAAAGACCATTTGCCGCGTTTGACCTCGAACTCTTCGGGGCAGGCCAGTTCCAGCAGGTGACCGACGGCCGACGAAATGACGTGGGTGTCGCTCTCGTAATAGTCGTCGTGCTTGGTGAAGCCCCCCAGTGCCTTGGCGATGTCGGCAGCGACGGAAGGTTTCTCGGCAATAATCAGCTTTTTGGTCATGTTGGGGCCTGTGGAGTCCGGCGCATGATAAGTGCCCGGTGAGCGGCTTGGCAAGCCGTCAATAGATATAGGGGGCTTAGCCCAGTCGCTGGTAGCGATTGCCGGGTAGGGTGGCAATCCGGCCGGAAAGTTCCAGCATCAGAAGCTCTCCGAGCAGTTGCTCGGCGCTTTGTCCGGTGAATTCGACCAGGTCGTCCAGGCTGCATGGATCGTGGCCAAGAGCGGTGAGCACAGGGGGTTCGTCGTCTGCGGCCACGTTTTTCGTCGGCGCCGGTGGCGAGCCGAAATTGCCGAGTTCTTCGAGAACATCGCTGGCGGTTTCGACCAGCTTGGCGCCCTGCTTGATCAGTTTGTGGCAGCCGCGCGCCACCGGCGAGTGAATCGAACCAGGGATGGCGAAAACCTCTCGCCCCTGCTCGCCGGCCAGGCGTGCCGTGATGAGCGAGCCGCTTTCCGGCGCCGCTTCGACGACCAGCACCCCGCGCGACAGGCCGGAGATGATACGGTTGCGGCGCGGAAAATTGGCGGCAATGGCCGGTGTGCCGAGCGGAAATTCGGAAATGACGGCGCCGTGTTCGACGATGGCCTGCGCCAGTTCCTTGTTGCGGGCGGGATAGATGCGATCGGCGCCGGTGCCGATGACGGCAAGCGTGTCGCCGCCGGCGGCCAGGGCGCCGCGGTGGGCGGCGGCATCGATGCCAAGTGCCAGGCCGCTGATGATGCACAGCCCTTTGCCGGCCAGTGCTTTGGCGAAATTCTCTGCCGTTTGCAGGCCTTGTGGTGTCGCGTTGCGGCTGCCCACCATGGCCAGTCCGCGTTTTTGCAGCAGGGCCGGGTTGCCGCGAACATAGAGCAGGCTGGGCGGGTCGGCGATTTCGAGCAGGGCCTGCGGGTAGCCTTCGTCGGCCAGGGTCAGGATGGCCTGTCCAGGCTGGCTGGCCCACTCAATGCTACGGTCGACGGCTTCGGAGGCATCAAAATCGAAAAGCGGATCGGCGCGATCGCCGATGACACTGCGTGCGGCGAGTCGCCCGGCGGCGAAAACGGCTTCGGGTAAACCGAAAGCGGCGAGTAGCTTTCTTTGCGACTCGCCGCCAATGCCGGGAATAAGCGTCAGCCGCAACCAGGCGGCCAGGCCTTCAGGAATGATCACGGGTTTCTTGCCGCGTCCCCGACGATGACGGACTTGGAGGCATCGACAACGAGCGCGTAGGCAACGTTGTCGAAGACGCGGAAGACGAAGGCGAGGCCGTAGCGTTCTTCCGGAACCGGGGTTTCCGACTTGACGCCGTTACCGTCGATGTTGACCGAGACGCGCTTGCGGAACAGGGCCAGGACGTGGCCGACTTCGAGTCCGTCTTTCTTGCCGCGCGTCAGCGAGACGACGGATGAGGCGCCACCTTCCTGGACGCCACCATAGATCGACATGATGCGGGCGGCGACTTCACGATCCGGGCGGTGCGGTACGTAGGACATGATTTCCGGTAGCGGCGCCGGCACGAGTTCGTCGCCACGGGCCATTTCCTGCTTGGACAGCGTGACGCGCAGCGAGGCTGGTTCGCCCGGCTTGGTCAGGCGGGCATTGCCAAGGAAAAAGGCTTCGTAGGCAACGATGGCACCCGTTTCGGGATCCTTGAGCGGCTCGCCTTTGCGGAAGACATTCCATTTTTCGACACTGGCGTCCGGAATGCCACTGGCGTAGAACGAATCTCCCGTGCCCAGCAGCATGCGGTCTTCCTGGGTGGCGACGATGCGGACGGCGGCATCCTGCGGCTTGTTTTCGACGATCAGTGGTTGGGAAATGAAGGGTTCGATGACATTCGACGGAATGCTCGGAATCACTTGCTCGATGGGGGTGCTATGGGCAGTCGGCTGGACCTTGCCGTTCTGCCCGGTGACGCGCTTGGCCATCTTGAGACGGGGGGAGCCGCTCGATACGTCGAGCAGAATGATGTCGCCCGGATAAATCCAGTGCGGATTCTTGATTTCTTCCTTGTTCATCTGCCAGATTTCCGGCCAGCGCCAAGGTTGCTTGAGGAATTTGCCCGAAATGTCCCACAGGGTGTCACCTTTGACGACGATGTGCCGGTCGGGAGGGTTATCGACGAGCGTTAGCGGCTCGGCGGCCGATGCGCAGGCGGCCGTCACGGCCAGGATGAGCGCGGATATAATGCGAACCATAGTCGTAACCTCACGTGCCGGCGGAACGCATTACCGTCGTCGCAGTCTTAATAGAGCGGCGATCAATTTGCGTTCCATATCTCGGGAATTGCTTTAGATTCTGCACGTAATAACCTAATCGAGCAAGCTTTTATTCCTATTTTCATATGGCCCTCTTACCCATTTTGCGTTTCCCCGACCCGCGTCTGAAAAAGGTGGCGGCACTTGTTACCAAGGTCGATGACAGCACCCGAAAACTGGTCGCCGACATGGCAGAAACCATGTACGAGGCACCGGGGATCGGCTTGGCGGCGACCCAGGTCGACGTACACCAGCGCATCGTTGTCATTGATGTTTCCGAAGACAAGAGCGAACTGCAGGTTTTCATCAATCCGACGCTTGGCCGCTGCGAGGGTTCGCAGATCGGTGAGGAGGGTTGCCTGTCGGTGCCTGGTATCTACGACAAGGTCGAGCGCGCCGAACGGGTGTCGGTGACCTATCTCGACCTCGACGGCAAGCAGCACACGCTGGAGGCCGAGGGTCTGCTGGCGGTGTGCATCCAGCACGAAATCGACCATTTGAACGGGACCGTCTTTGTCGATCATTTGTCGATGCTCAAGCAGGCGCGGATCAAGAACAAGATGGCGAAACAGGCGCGCGTTACAGCATGAGGCTGATTTTCGCGGGAACGCCGGAATTTGCCGCGCAGGCCTTGCGGGCCATCGTCGCGGCGGGGCACGACGTGGCGCTGGTGCTGACGCAGCCGGATCGGCCGGCCGGGCGAGGCATGAGTTTGCAGCCGTCGGCGGTCAAGACGGTGGCGCTGGATAATGGCCTCGAGATTTTCCAGCCGTTGACGCTGCGGGATGCCGAGGCGCAGGCGAAGATTGCGGCCGTTGGCGCCGAGGTCATGGTGGTTGCTGCCTATGGTCTGATCCTGCCGCAGGTCGTGCTCGACCTGCCGCGTTTCGGTTGCATCAATATCCACGGCTCGCTGCTGCCGCGCTGGCGCGGCGCGGCGCCGATCCAGCGGGCCTTGCTGGCTGGCGATGCCGAAACGGGCGTGTGCATCATGCAGATGGAGGCCGGCCTGGATACCGGGCCGGTACTGCTGCGCCGGGCTTTCCCGATCGAGGCGGGCGATACCACGGCCTCGCTGCACGACCGGCTGGCCGAACTCGGTGCTCGACTCGTCGTCGAGGCGCTGGGCAAGCTGCCCCTGCCGGCCGAACCGCAACCGGCCGATGGCGTGACTTACGCCCACAAGATCGAGAAGGCGGAGGCGCTGATCGATTGGTCGAAGAGCGCCGCGGAACTGGATCGTCACCTCCGCGCCTTCAACCCCTTTCCCGGTGCGCAGGCCTTGTTTGGCGGCCAGACGGTGAAGTTGTGGCAAGCCACGCCGGTGGCCGGCGAGGGTGAAATTGGCACGATTTTGGCGGTTGACCGTAGCAATGTGGTCGTTGCCTGCGGCCAGGGCGCGCTGGCTGTGACCGAGTTGCAGAAGGCGGGTGGCAAGCGTTTGCCGGTGCAGCAATTCCTGGCCGGGCACCCGCTGAAGGTGGGCGACCGGTTCGATATTCCGGCCTGACGATCTCAGGCGGTGCCGACGCGCAGCGGGATTTCGCGGCTGGTCGGGGGCAGCGTCCCGACGACGGCCAGACTCGGTCTTTCGCCCGGTTTCTGGTGGCGCAGCGTCAGGTAGCGCAGGCAGGTGACGCGCAGGAAGGAGGCGAAGTTCTCGACTTCGCCGCGGTAGGCCTCGATTTCATCGTAGAGCTTGGCGATCAACTGGTTGGTCGTCATGCCTTCGTTGCCAGCCAGTTCGGCCAGAATGTCCCAGAACAGGTTTTCCAGCCGGATCTTGGTGACGAAACCATGAATCCGTAGCGAGCGCGCCCGCGACTCGTAGAGCATCGGGTCGGCCTTGACGTAGATTTCACACATGCTGCCTCCTGGTCGGCCCGGGCAACGCCGGTCAGGCGTTGCCCGGGCCGTTGGTCAAAGCGTGATCTGGGTGCCGAGCAGCGGCAGGAACTTGGCCAGCCAGGCCGGGTGTGCGGGCCAGGCCGGGGCGGTGACCAGATTGCCATCGACGTTGGCCTGATCGACGGGAATGTCGGCATATTGTCCGCCGGCCAAACGGACTTCCGGCGCGCAGGCCGGGTAGGCGCTGCACGAACGGCCATCGAGAACACCGGCCGCGGCGAGTAGTTGTGCGCCGTGGCAGATCGCGGCGATCGGTTTTTTAGCCTCGGCGAAATGGCAGACCATGGCCAGGACATCCGGGTTCAGGCGCAGGTATTCGGGGGCGCGGCCGCCGGGAATGACCAGGGCGTCGTAGTCTTCGGCGCGGATGTCGGCGAAGCTGGCATTGAGCGTGAAGTTGTGGCCGGGCTTTTCGCTGTAGGTCTGGTCGCCCTCGAAGTCGTGGATGGCGGTGCGCACCGATTCGCCGGCCTTCTTGCCGGGGCAGGCGGCATGGACGGTGTGGCCGACCATGAGCAGCGCCTGGAAGGGCACCATGGTTTCGTAATCTTCGGTGTAGTCACCGGTCAGCATGAGAATTTTCTTGGCAGCCATGTTTGTCTCCTTTGTCATGTCGCCGGCAAGAGGGTCGGCGGGCAGAAACATTGTCGGAGGAATTTCCGGCTGGCGGGTAGCAGCCGGCTGCTACTTTGCCGGTGCCAGACGGCCGCGTCCGACGCTCGTGCACTGTCGGCTTTCCGGCGCGAAACGGCCGATGACTTCGTCGAACAGGGCACTAGCCTTGGAGCTGTTGTCGCCGCTGAAGTTGCAGACATAAATGTCGAGCGTGACGCTGGCGATCTCGGGCCAGGTGTGCACGGCGAGGTGCGATTCGGCGAGGACGACGGTGCCGGTGACGCCGGCCGGCTGGCCGGTGGCGTCGTGGAAGGTATGGAACAGCCGGCCGACGACGGTCAGGCCGTGGCGCTGGCAGGAATCGACGCAGAACGATTCGAGTCCCAAGGCGTCGAGCAGGAGGCCCGGCGGGCAGCGGCAGTCGTGGAGGTCAGCAATCAGGTGCAGGCCGTTCATGGCGCGATTTTAGGGTGTTTTGCCGAGCGCGCGCCGAGCGAAAATGTCGTCGAGCAGTTTGCCCAGCCGGTAGCCGGCGGCGACGATGCGGCGCTCGGCAATCGCCCGGCTGCGTTGGCGAAAATCCTCGGTGACGATCGGCCGCAGGCTGCCGCTGGTCGGCGGGTAGGCCTCGGCGAGCAGGCGATGGCTTTCATTGCGCCACAGCGCGACATTGCCCTGTTTCGGGGCGGGATGGTTTTCGAGCAGACGCGCCGCGTTTTGGTGCAGACGCTTGCCGCGCAGCCAGGGCGGGCCGGGCAGATCGTCCCAATAAACATGCAGACTGGTGAACGGCAGGCGTTTGTTGAACGGATTTTCGATGTCGACCGCGTTGCCGCCTTCGTCGCCGTGGCGGCCGACGTGCAGCGGCTGGTGGATGTCGGCAACGAGGTGGGCGAGCCAGGGCAGGGCATTTGAAATTTCGGCCTTTTTTCCGGTTGACCGTAGGATTCGGCTCTGGCGCTCGATCTGGACGTCCAGTTCGCCGGCTCTCGTTCTGCCGGCCGCGTCGAGATCCACGTAGTGCCAGCGTTTGTGACGGGCCGTGTCGGGCAAGCCGGCGATCGCCGGCGTGGCAGGCTCGCGGCCATCGTCGTAAAAGCGCGGGTCGTTGCGGATGTTGTCCGGCCAGGTCGAGGCCTCGGCAAAAATATCGACGTCTGTTCCCGAGCGCGATCTTTCGACCCAGCGCGCATGATCCGGGTGGCGGGACAGCGCTTCGCTGATCGCCGTCCGTGTCGCCGGTGACAACTGCTGCCAGGCAATGACGGTGGTCAGCCGGTGGCCGGCCGCGTTCCAGGCACTGGCTGGCGCGGGCACGGCAAAGAAAAGCAGGGCGAGGAGGATTTGCCGCATTCGGCCATTATGCCGCGTGCGATAATGGCCGCCTATGTCCAGTTTGCCGCTCAATTCACTCGCCTACGCCCTGTTGCAGGCTTCCCGCATCGATACCGCCGTTTTCGGCGGCCAGAGCCTGGCCGACGGCCTGCTTGGCCGGGTCGAGCCGGCCGCCCGTCCCGCCGTCCAGGATCTCGTCTACGGCAGCCTGCGCGCCTACGGGCGCGGCGATTTCTTCCTCTCCAGGCTGCTCCAGAAACCGCTGGCCAGCGACGAAGTACGGGCCTTGCTGCTGGTCGCCATTTATCGCCTGGAAACCCGGCCGGATGCGGCGCACACCGTCGTCGACCAGGCTGTTTCGGCAGCCGGCGAGGTGGCCGGCGGGAATTTCAAGGCACTGGTCAATGGCGTGTTGCGCAACTTCCTGCGCCAGCAAGCGGCACTGACCGCCGAATTTGCCGCCGAGCCGGTTGCTTCGGCCATGCACCCCGACTGGTGGCTGGCCCAGTTGCAGGCGGCCTATCCGCAAGACTGGCCGGCCGTCGTCGCCGCCGGCAATGCACCGCCGCCGATGGGCTTGCGCGTCAATACCCGGCGCATTTCGCGCGACGATTACATCATGAAGCTGGCGGCCGCAGGCATTTCGGCCAAACCCGTCGGCGAATGCGGGCTGGGACTCGACAAGCCGGTCCCGGTCGACGCCTTGCCGGGTTTTACCGAAGGCCTCGTGTCGGTGCAGGATCCCGGGGCACAAATGGCCGCCACGCTGCTCGATCCGGCCCCTGGCAGTCGTGTGCTCGACGCCTGCGCGGCACCCGGTGGCAAGACTGCGCACCTGCTCGAGCGCTGCGATCTCGACCTGCTGGCGCTCGATCTCAAGCCATCCCGCTGCCGGCGTATCGCCGAGACCTTGTCGCGGCTCGGCCTGAACGCCGAAATTGTCGATGCCGATTGCGCCAAGCCGACGACCTGGTGGGACGGTCAGCCTTTCGACGCGGTGCTGGCCGACGTGCCGTGCACGGCCAGCGGTGTCGTGCGCCGCAATCCCGATGCCAAGTGGTTGCGCCGCGAGGCCGACATCGCCAGCTTTTCCGCAGCGCAGGCACGAATTCTCGATGCCCTGTGGCAGGTTGTGCGGCCGGGCGGTAAACTGCTCTACGTCACCTGCTCGGTCTTCCCGGCCGAGAATGGCGGGCAGATCGGACGCTTCCTGGAGCGCCAGCCACAGGCTCACCGTTGTCACGAAGAACAGCTACTACCGACCGCTGAACACGATGGATTCTTCTACAGCCTGCTCGAAAAGCGTGCTTGACCACCTGCGCCGATGGCTGGCGCTGCTGGTCTTCGTACCCGTTTTGGCGTGGGCAGCAGAAATTGACATCAGCGAACCGCAACTGATACCCAGCGACGACGGCTATGTCCTCTCGGCCGACTTCAAGTTCGAGCTGACGCCGCGTCTTGAAGAGGCCGTGACCAAGGGGGTCGTCCTTTATTTCATTGCCGATTTCGAGCTGACAAAAGGGCGCTGGTACTGGCTCGATGAGAAGCTGGTCAGCCGCAGCCAGACCTATCGCCTGTCCTACCACGCGCTGACCCGGCAATACCGGCTGACGACCGGCGGCCTGCATCAATCCTTCCCGACCTTGTCCGAAGCCATGCAGGTACTTTCCCGACTGCGCAACTGGACCGTCATCGACAAGAGCGACAAGTCGGTCCATCCCGGCGAGGCCTACGAAGCATCGCTGCGCCTGCGGCTCGACATTACCCAGTTGCCGCGCCCCTTCCAGATCAGCGCGCTCGGCAACAAGGACTGGAGCCTCGGGTCGGACTGGAAAATGTGGCCCGCCAACCTGCTTCCGGCCATGCCGCCGGCGGAGGTCAAGTGAAGCGTATCGTCGCAGCCGGCGGGGCATTCGCGGCCGCCATCGGCGGTATCCTGTGGTTCCTGCTGCTGATGTCTACGGCGGCCGATACCGTCCTGTTCTCGCGCAACTATCCGCTGCTCATCGCGCTCAATGTGGTGTTGGCGCTGTCCATGCTCGGGCTGGTCGGCTGGCAGCTGAGTACCTTGTGGCGCGACTACCAGGCCCAGGTCTTCGGCGCCCGGCTCAAGCTGCGCCTGATGCTCATGTTCGGCGTCATCGCCGTGCTGCCCGGCGCGCTGGTCTATGGCGTGTCGGTCCAGTTCGTGACCCGCTCGATCGAAAGCTGGTTCGACGTGCGCGTTGAAAAGGCGCTCGAATCCGGCTTGCAACTGGGCCGCTCGGCGCTTGATTCGCTGCTCCTCGATCTCGGCGAGAAGGCCCGCAGCGTGGCCACCGAGCTGACCGACATCCAGGAATCGTCGCGCCGCTCGGCCCTGTTGCGCCTGCGCGAGGAAAAGGGCGTCCAGTCGGTGGCCCTGTTCTCTGTGGGTGGTCAGTTGCTGTCGAGCGCGACGAGCGAACTCTCCAGTCTGCTCCCCGATCTGCCCAGCCAGGGGCAGTTGAAGCAGGCGCGCAGCACGCAGATGGTGAGCACCATCGAAGGCGATGGCGGGAAACTCTACCTGCGCGTGCTGGTCCCGGTCAGCGCCCGGGAAATGTTTGAAGAACCGCGCATCCTGCAACTGACCCAGCCGGTGCCGGCCGGGCTGGCCCAGGATGCCGACGCCGTCCAGGGGGTCTATCGCGACTACCAGGAATTGCAGCTGGCACGCGAGGGCCTGACCCGCATTTATGCCCTGACCCTGACGTTGACCGTACTCGTCGCCTTGTTCGGCGCCTTCGCCCTGGCTTATGTCATGGCCCGCCGCCTGGCGGCGCCGCTCTACATCCTGGCCGAAGGCACGCAGGCCGTGGCGCAGGGCGACTTCTCCCCGCGCCAGGCGATCTACAGCGGCGATGAACTTGGGGTCCTGACCCAGTCCTTCAACCGCATGACCCGCCAGCTCAACGACGCCCGGCGCGAAACCGAGCGCCACCGCAGCGAACTCGAATCGGCGCGCGGCTACCTCGAATCCATCCTGGCCAACCTGTCCACCGGTGTTCTGGTTTTCGACCGTCATTTCGTCCTGCGTACCGTGAACGAGGGCGCCCTGACCATACTGAGCGACGACTTCATCGGGCTGGTCGGATCGGCCGCCGAGGACTGGCCGCGCCAGCAGGCGCTCGGCACCTTCATCCGCGAACAGTTCTCGGCGACCGACGACGCCGAGTGGCAGGCCCAGCTCGAGATGGAGCGGCCGAACGGCATGCCGCAAGTCCTGCTGCTGCGCGGCTCCCGCTTACCGGAAGCCAGCGGCGGCGGCGATGTGGTGGTTTTTGACGACGTGACCCGCCTGATCGCCGCCCAGCGCAGCGCCGCCTGGGGCGAAGTGGCGCGCCGTCTGGCCCACGAAATCAAGAATCCGCTGACGCCGATCCAGCTTTCGGCCGAACGCTTGCAGTTCAAGCTGGCCGACAAGTTGTCCAATGGCGACGCCGACATGCTGGCACGCGGCACCCAGACGATCATCAACCAGGTGCAGGCCATGAAGCGCATGGTCGACGATTTTCGCGATTACGCCCGGATGCCGGCGCCGGAAGTGGCCGCCCTCGACCTCAACGAACTGATCGGCGAGGTTCTCGGTCTTTACGAAAGTTCGTCGGCGGCCATCGAAACCCGGTTGGCCGACGATTTGCCGCCCATCCTCGGCGACGCCACGCAGTTGCGGCAGATCATCCACAACCTGCTGCGCAATGCCGAGGACGCGCTGGAAAGCCGCGACGCCACCCGTATCCTGATCCAGACCGAGCTGGCCGGTCGCTATGCCCGGCTGACCATCGCCGACAATGGCCCGGGCTTCCCGGTCGAATTGCTGCCGCGCATCTTCGAGCCTTATGTCACGACCAAGGCGCGCGGCACGGGGCTTGGTCTGCCCATCGTCAAGAAAATTGTCGAAGAACACCTCGGAACCATCGAAATAGGCAATGCACCCGAGGGTGGCGCGCGGATCGACATCCGCCTGCCCCTGGTGAAAGCGGAGGAAGCCAAAAATGGCAATCATTCTGGTCGTTGACGACGAAGTCGGCATACGCGAACTGTTGTCCGAAATCCTGATCGACGAAGGCTACGACGTCCGTGTCGCCGAACATGCGACGGCGGCCCGCCGGGTCCGCAACGAATTGCGCCCCGACCTGGTCCTGCTCGACATCTGGATGCCCGACACCGACGGCATCACGCTGCTCAAGGAGTGGCACGCGGCCGGGCATCTCAACATGCCGGTCGTCATGATGTCCGGGCATGGCACGATCGATACGGCGGTCGAGGCAACGCGTTTCGGCGCCTTCGATTTCCTCGAAAAGCCGATCGCCCTGCAAAAGCTGCTGTCCACCGTCCAGAAGGCGCTCAAGCACGACAAGCCGCCGGCCCGTCCGGCGCTCACGCTGGAGGCCTTCAGCCGCCTTGCTTTCGTCAAGGATTTCAAGCGGCGTCTCGAACAGGCGGCGGCCAAGTCGCCGATCCTGCTCATCAAGGGGGCCAATGGCGGCATGGCCGAAATTTGCGCCCGCACCCTCCAGCCGCCCCGGGCGCCGTGGCTCGATCTGTCGGGTGTGAGCAGCGCCCTGACGCAGGAAATGCTCGAAAAGGTGACGGGCGGCATCCTGTTTGTGCCGGATATGTCGGCGCTCGGCAAGATGCAGCAAATGAACCTGGCGTTTGCGGTCGACCGTCTGGAAAAGCTCAATTTGCAGCTCATCGCCGCCACGGTGACCAGCGCCAATGCGCTCGGCGAAGCGGGTTGGGACAGCAAGCTGCTGCTCCGACTCGGCGAGATTTGGGTGGCCATGCCATCGCTGGCCGGCCATGGCGATGAATTGCCGGAAATTGCCAGTCTCCTGCTGACCAATTTTGTCGAACGTGGCGAGGTGCCGGCCCGTCGTCTATCCAGCGCGGCGCTCAATTCGCTGCGCACGCTGTCCTGGAAAGGCAGCCCGGAATCGAGCTGGAACGATCTTTATGCGCTGGTCCGCAATCTGGCGATCACCTCGCTGGAAGAGGAAATCAGTGGCGACGATGTGGCCCGCGTCATGCCGACCGATAGTGGCGGCAGCCCGGAAGGACATTCCCTGCTGCCCTTGTTCGACCAACCCTTGCGCGAGGCACGCGACGCTTTCGAAAAAATGTACTTCGAGCATCACTTGCGTCTTGAGGGGGGAAACATGACCAAGCTGGCCGATCGTTCCGGGTTGGAACGCACGCATCTCTATCGGAAATTGAAGCAGCTCGACGTCAAGCTCGGCAAACGTAGCGACGAATAAAACCCGGGCACAAAGGGGGAAACATGAAAGTCATCATACTTGGTGCCGGACAGGTTGGCGCCAGCGTTGCAGAAGGCCTGGTATCGGAAGAGAACGACATCACGATGGTCGATTTCGACGCCCCCCGTCTGCTCGCCCTGCAGGACAAGCTCGACCTGCGCGCGGTGGTGGGTAACGCGGCGACGCCCAGTGTCCTGCGCGATGCCGGGGCAGCCGATGCCGACATGGTCATCGCGGTGACGCAGAGCGATCAGGCCAACCTGGTCGCCTGCAAGCTCGCCCAGAGCGTCTTCAATGTGCCGACGCGGATCGCCCGACTGCGTTCGCAGGACTTTCTCGAAGATGCGAGCCTGCTCACGCCGGAGAACTTCGCGGTCGACTTCGCGCTTTGCCCGGAGCAGGTGATCACCGACTACATTCGCCGGCTGATCGAGTTCCCGGAAGCCCTGCAGGTTCTCAATTTTGCCCGGAACAGGGTGAGCCTCGTGGCCGTCCGGGCTTATCAGGACGGCTTGCTGGTTGGCCGGCCGATCAAGGAGATGTCCGAACATCTGCCGTTCGGGATGGATGCCCGGATTGCCGCGATCTTTCGCCGGGATCAGCCGGTTTTTCCCGAGGGCGACACCGTAGTCGAGGCCGGCGACGAGGTTTTCCTGCTCGCCGCGGCCGAACATATTCGACCGGTCATGCGTCAGCTCCGGCGCATGATGAAGCCGGTTGAGCGGATCATGATCGCTGGCGGCGGCAATATTGGTCTGCGTCTCGCCAAATCGCTCGAAAAACGTTACGAGATCAAGCTGATTGAAGGCCGCAAGGAGCGGGCCGAACTGATCGCCAACCAGCTGGACAATACCCTGGTCCTGCTTGGCGACGCGACGGACGAGGAATTGCTCGAACGGGAAAACATCGCCGAGATGGACCTCTTCCTGGCGGTCACCAACGATGACGAAGACAACATCATGGCCGGCAGTCTGGCCAAGCGCCTGGGTTGCGAGCGTGTGGTGGCCCTGATCAACCGGCGGGCCTATGCCGAGATGATCGAGGGGGGGCCGATCGACATCGGCATCTCGCCGGCCCAGGTGTCGATTGGCGCCTTGCTGGCGCATGTCCGCCAGGGCGATGTGGCCGAGGTTCATTCACTGCGTCGCGGTGCGGCCGAAGCGCTCGAGCTGGTCGCCCATGGCGATGCCAAGACTTCGCAGATCGTCGGCAAGCGCATCGGCGATATTCCCTGGCCGCACGGGGTGACGGTTGCGGCCCTGGTCCGCAATTTTGACACGGCCGTCATCGTTGGCCAGACCGACGAATGGACGGCCATCACGCGGCACGGCGAAGTTGTCATCGCGCACCACGATACGGTGATCGAGCCGGACGACCATGTCATTGTCTTTTGTACGAACAAGAAGCTGGTCAGAAAAGTCGAGAAACTCTTCCAGGTTGGTTTTCACTTTTTTTAGGGGTAGACCGTGACTCGCTTTGCCCCTGTTTATCGCGCCATGGGCATGATTACCATGCTCTTCGGGCTGACCATGCTGGCGCCATTGATTCTCTCCTACGTTACCAACGACGGTGCCCAGGCCGCGTATGACGAAGCCTTCGCCCTGACCATGCTGTGCGGGGCCTTCCTGTGGTATCGCTATCGACGCTGCAAGCGGGAACTGAACATTCGCGACGGTTTCCTGATGGTGGTGCTGGTGTGGACTGTGCTGCCCGGATTTGCCGCCATTCCGCTCATGTTGCAACTGGGCATCAGTCATACCGATGCTTATTTCGAAGCGGTCTCCGGCCTGACCACCACCGGGGCGACGGTGTTGTCCAATCTGGACACCCTGCCGATGTCGATCAACCTGTGGCGGCACCAGCTGGTCTGGCTTGGCGCCATGGGGCTGATCGTTCTCGCGGTCGCCATCCTGCCCATGCTGGGGATTGGTGGCCGGCAGATGTTCAAGGCGGAAACGCCCGGGCCGATGAAGGATTCCAAGCTGACCCCGCGCATTGCTGAAACAGCAAAAGGGCTATGGACTGTCTATATCCTGGTCACCATCTGTTGTCTGTTTGCCTATCGCTGGGCCGGCATGAGCTGGTTCGATGCCGTCTGCCACACCTTCTCGACCATGGGGCTGGGCGGGTTCTCAACACATGACGCCAGTTTCGGTTATTTCGGTTCGTCGAGAATTGAGGCGGTGGCGATTGTCTTCATGCTGATCGCCGGCATGAACTTCGCCACCCTCTTCCTCGCCGTCAGCGGCCGCTCGCTGACGCCGTATGTGCGTGACCCGGAAGCCCAGTGGTTTGTCGGGATCACGCTGATCAGCATCGTCATTGTCGGCACCTATGTCTGGAAGGACGGGATCTATGGCGATGTCGATACGGCGATGCGGCACGCCGCGTTCAACGTGGTTTCCATCGCCACCACGACAGGCTACGCAAGTGTCGACTACGCGCTGTGGCCCATTTTTGCCCCCTTGTGGATGTTGTTCCTCTCCAGTTTTGCCACCAGCGCTGGGTCGACCGGCGGCGGTATCAAGATGATGCGGGCGCTCCTCCTTTACAAGCAGGTCTATCGCGAGCTGCTGCGGGCCATGCACCCGAACGCCGTGTACAACATCCGCATTGGTGGTCAGGTGGCCCCGCAATCGATCCTGTTCGCGGTCCTTTCGTTCGGTTTCATGTATATGGTCAGCATCGCATCGCTAACGCTGGTCCTGGCCTTTACCGGCCTCGATATTGTCAGTGCGTTTACGGCCGTGGTTGCCAGCGTCAACAATACCGGCCCGGGTCTAGGCCTGGTCGGACCATCGACGACCTATGCCGTGCTCGAGGATTTCCAGACCTGGGTGTGCATCTTTGCCATGTTGCTTGGCCGGCTCGAAATATTCACCCTGCTCGTGGTTCTGACCCCCGCCTTCTGGCGGAAGTGACCCGGCGCCCGGAAAGGCGGATAATTCCGCCTTTCCGATTTTCTGGCGGAGTCCGACGTGAGCCGACCCAAGAACGATACTTTCCTGCGCGCCCTTCTCAAAGAGCCGACCGAATACACCCCGCTGTGGCTGATGCGTCAAGCCGGGCGCTACCTGCCCGAATATTGCGAAACCCGCAAACGGGCCGGCAATTTCCTGAACCTCTGCAAGTCGCCGGCCATGGCCTGCGAGGTCACGTTGCAGCCGCTTGCCCGCTACGATCTCGATGCCGCCATCCTGTTCTCCGACATTTTGACGGTGCCCGATGCGATGGGCCTCGGCCTCTATTTCGCCGAAGGCGAGGGGCCGAAATTCGAGCGTCCGCTGCGCGAAGAATGGGCCATCAACAACCTTACCGCGCCCGATCCCTACGAACATCTCGGCTACGTCATGGATGCCGTATCGGAAATCCGCCGTGCGCTGGACAACTCGGTGCCGCTCATCGGTTTCTCCGGCAGCCCCTACACGCTGGCCTGCTACATGGTCGAAGGCGAGGGCTCGAGCGATTTCCGCAACATCAAGGGCATGCTCTACAACCGCCCGGACCTGCTGCACCGCATCCTGTCGGTGACCGCCGACTCGGTGATTGCCTACCTGAACGCCCAGATCGACTGCGGCGCCCAGGCCGTGATGATTTTCGACACCTGGGGCGGTTCGCTGTCGAATGCGGCCTATGAGGAGTTTTCCCTGCAGTACATGCGCCGCATCGTCGCCGGCCTGAAAAAGGAAAAGGACGGCCAGCGCATTCCGAGCATCGTATTTACCAAGAATGGTGGCCTGTGGCTGGAAAAGATCGCCGACATCGGTTGCGATGCGGTTGGCCTCGACTGGACCATCGACATTGGCGAAGCCCGTCGTCGGGTTGGCGACAAGGTCGCGCTGCAGGGCAATCTGGACCCGAACGTACTGTTTGCGCAGCCGGAAATCGTTGCTGCCGAAGCGAAAAAAGTGCTCGATAGCTTCGGCCCGGCCAATACCGGTCACGTTTTCAACCTTGGCCACGGCATTTCGCAATTCACGCCGCCGGATAGCGTGACGGCGCTGGTCGAAACGGTGCATGCACACAGCAGGCTATTACGAAAGTAATAGCCATAAGTAAGCGGCAAAGCTTGACTTATGCACAGAGTTTTGCCGCTCACTCAAAATAAATTCCGAAAACCCCTTGACTCAGCATTGTTTATTTAAATTATTGAATTTAAACAAATAGTGCTGTTGCTCAATATTTCGGCAGCGTGACGGAGTCCTTACCAAACCGTTACCTGGCGCCATAGTCCAAAAGAAATCCACAAAGTTATCCACAGTTTTTGTGGACAACTCAAAATCCCCGGTTCTGGGTCGCAATAAATCCGATTTTTTTGGAGAAATGACGGCTTCGGCCGGAAAATCCATGCCTGTTTTGCGCGTCGCCCTCGATTTGCCCTTACATCGCCTTTTTGATTATGTGGCTGAAACGGCGTCGACCGCCGATGTCGGCTATCGGGTTCGCGTGCCGTTCGGGCGGGGTGAGCGAATTGGGGTCATCGTCGATGTGGTCGATGCCAGCGACTGGCCGCTGGATCAGCTTAAGCCGGCCGGCGAAATACTCCGCGACTTGCCGGCACTGCCCCCCGATTTTTTCCGGCTCTGCGAATTTGCCAGTACTTACTATCAGGCGGCACTTGGCGAAGTGGTTCTGCAGGCCTTGCCGGTCGGGCTCAAGCGTCTTGATCCACCGGAGCGCCGGAAAGGCCGGGCCAGCCGAAAAGCGGAGCCGGTTCAGCCGCCAGCGCTAACCGATGAACAGACCGTTGCGCTGGCGGCCATCGATCCGGCGGCGGGGTTTTCCGTGCATTTGCTGCACGGCGTCACTGGCAGCGGCAAGACCGAGGTCTATCTGCGCCTGGTCGACAAGGCCCTGTCCGCCGGTCGCCAGGCTTTGCTGCTGGTGCCCGAAATCAATCTGACGCCGCAACTCGAAGGTCGGGTTCGGGCGCGTTTTCCCGATGCGGAAGTGGTGTCCCTGCACAGCGAACTGGCCGAGGCGGCGCGTGAGCGCAATTGGCGGGCGGCCTTTGCCGGCGAGGCGAGCATCGTTCTCGGTACGCGGCTTTCGATCTTTACGCCGTTGCCCCGGCTCGGCCTGATCGTCATCGACGAAGAGCACGATCCATCGTTCAAGCAGCAGGACGGCATGCGTTATTCGGCGCGCGACGTTGGCGTGTTTCGCGCCCACCAGCTCGGTATTCCCATCCTGCTCGGCTCGGCGACGCCCTCGCTGGAGTCGTGGGCCAATGCCCAAAGCCGGCGCTATGGTCTGCTCACCTTGAACCAGCGGGCCAACCCGGCGGCGAGGCTGCCGGCGGTACACGTCATCAACACCAAAAAAATGGTTCTCAAGGAGGGCGTCAGCGAACCGCTGATCGCGGCCATCAAGGAACGTCTGGTACGTGGCGAGCAAAGCCTTGTTTTCCTCAACCGCCGTGGTTACGCGCCGGTGCTGGCTTGCCCGGCCTGCGGCTGGATTTCACGGTGCACGCGTTGCGCGGCCAATATGGTGCTGCACCTCGCCGATCGCCGCCTGCGCTGCCATCATTGCGGTTGCGAACACCGCGTTCCGAAGGCCTGCCCGACCTGCGGCAATCAGGACATCCACCCGTTTGGGCGCGGTACGCAGCGGCTTGAGGCGTGGCTGCAGGAGCAGTTTCCCGAAGCGCGCGTGCTGCGCGTCGACCGTGATTCGGTCAAGAGCCGCAAGCAGTGGGAGGCCATGCTGGAACTCATCCACGGCGGTCAGGCGGACATTCTGGTCGGTACCCAGATGTTGGCCAAGGGCCACGATTTTCCGAAATTGACGCTGGTCGGCGCGCTTGGCGCCGATGCCGCCCTCTACGCCGCCGACTGGCGCGCCCCGGAGCGCCTGTTCGCACAGCTCATGCAGGTTGCCGGGCGGGCCGGGCGGGCCGAACTCAAGGGTGAAGTGCTGATCCAGACCGAGTACCCGGATCACCCGCTGTTTGCCGCGCTGGCCGAGCACGACTATCCGGGCTTTGCCGCCCAGCAGCTCAAGGAGCGCGAACAGGCCGGCTTCCCGCCCTATGCCTTCCAGGCCGTGCTGCGGGCCGAAGCGCCCGACATGGCCGACGCCATCGCTTTTCTCAACGCCGCCGCCACCTTGCCGCTGATCAGCGAGCACGAAAACGTCATGATTTATGACCCGGTGCCGATGAAGCTGGCCCGCCTGGCCAATCTCGAACGCGGCCAGTTGCTGGCCGAATCGTCTTCCCGTCCCGCCTTGCAGCATTTTCTGCCGCGCTGGCGGGAGGCCATCGAAGGCATCAAGGCGCCGTCGAAACTGCGCTGGCACATCGAGGTCGATCCGCTCGAGTTTTGACTTTCCGGCCGCCGATGTTGTCGGCACGACCCTTGCACTGAGCTAAGCCCAATCACGCAAGGAGTCGATCATGAAAATTCAGGATTCGAACATTCAGCTGTCGTCCACGCACGAAGCGAGTCGCAGCCAGGCGCTGGAGATCACCAGTGTGCGGGAGTTTCGGCGCATCTTCGACGATCTCTCGCTGAACCCCGCCGAGGTGCGGAAAACCGAGCGGCAGAAAGTCCAGCAAATGCTGCAATCGCTGCTCGACGCCATCATGGCGGCCATGGATGGCAAGAAAGTCGGGGAAAAGTTTGCCGCCGGCGAGGCCTTGCCGGCCCAGCCGGCGGTCGCCCGGCGCGGCGCGGAAATCAGCTGGCAGCGCAGCGTCCGGGAGACTGTCAGCGAATCGGAAAAAACGACGGTGTGCGGCAACGGCAAGGTGACGACCTGCGATGGCAAAGCGATCGAATTTGATTACGCGCTGGCCATGAAGCGCAATTACGCCAGCGAAAAGATCGAGGAAGAGAGCGGCACGGTCAAGCTCAGCGATCCGCTGATGCTCAGCTTCAATGGTGCGGCCTGCGAGCTGACCGAGGATTGCATCAGCTTCGATCTGAACGCCGATGGCACGGTCGAGCAGATTCCCGGCATCGGCCAGGGGAGCGGCTACCTGGTGTTCGACCGAAACGGCAATGGCAAGGCCGACGATGGCAGCGAGTTGTTCGGCGTTGCCAGCGGCAACGGCTTCGCCGATCTGGCCTTGCTCGACGGCGACCATAACGGCTGGATCGACGAGGCCGACGCCGCCTTTGGCCAGCTCGGCGTGTGGTCGGCCGACGGTTACGGCTCGCTCACGCAGCAGGGGGTCGGGGCGCTCTGCACTGCTACGGTCAACGCGGAATTTTCGCTAAAAACGAAATCCAACGAACTGCTCGGGCAGATTCGGGCGGCCGGTCTTTACCTGTCCGAGGCGGGGGAGGTCGGCCATCTGCAGCAGGTCGACCTCGTCGTCTCAGACCTGCCGGCGGGGTCTGAGCATCCAGAGCAGGGCCAGGAACTGGCCGCCTAGAAGCGTGAAGAAGGCGCCGCGAAAAGCCGCATCGCCAGCCCAGCCACGTGCCTGCAGGGCATCGACGAGGATGCCGATGCCCCATTGCAGGCCGAAGGCGCCGGCGAATACGAGCAGGTTGAGCGCGGTGTTGGCCCGCCCCGAGAGGGCTGACGGGAAGGCCTGGGCGACCAGCGAATAGGACACGTTGGAGAGCGAGAAACAGGCGCCGAGGACAGGCCACAGCAGGTTGCCGGCGAAAGTCGGCAGGCTGCTGATCAGGGCGAGCAGGCTGATGGCGACGAGCATCGAGGCGCGATAGATGGTGTCGAGCTTGATCCCGCGGTGCACCAGACGGGTAGCGAAGAAGCCCATGAACACGAAACCGCCGAGCATGGCGCCGCTCATCCAGGTCAGGCGGGCGGCAATCGCCGCCCCATCGAGGCCTTCCATCACCGTCATCCAGCGCGCCACCCAGAGGCCTTGCACGGCCATGAAGCCGCCGGTGAACCAGAAGCCCATCGGAGCGTAGCGCCAGAAATGGGCGCTGGAAAAAATGCTCTTGACCCCCGCCAGCTGTGCTGCCAGGCCGGTGCCACCAGCCTCGCCCGGCTTGTCGGGGGCGACGAAGAGGATCGTGGCGGCGACGGCCAGGGTGGCCACCGAGAGGGCAAGGATGATTTCCTGCCAGGTGGCGAAGCCGAGCGCCAGCTCCAGTGGCTTCGAGGCGGCCAGCGCGCCGAGACCGCCCGAGGCCATGATCCAGCCGGTCAGCGAGGCTTGCCGTTCGGGCGGAAACCACTGGGCAAAGGCCTTGAACGAAGCCATCAGGCAGGCTGAAACCCCGAGGCCGATCATGGCGCGGCCCATGGCCAGGCCGCCCAGCTCGTCGGACAGCGCGAAAACGGCGGCCCCGGCGGCGGCGATGAGGAGCAATCCAGCCTCGACGCGACGCGGACCGAAGCGGTCGAGCAACATGCCGAGCGGCAACTGGGCGGCGCCGAAGGCGAGAAAATAGGTGCTCGTCAGCAGGCCCAGGGCGTTGTCGCCGAGACTGAGTTCGCGGGCGAGAACCGGGCCGATCACGGCATTGGCCGTCCGGTAAAGGTAGGACAGGAAATAGCCGGCGGCAAAAGGCAGGAACAGCCTGATCCACAGGCGGCGAGCGTCGATTTCGTTCATGGGTTTTCGGGTTTCGCGTGGAACGCCACCGGTGCGGGCGACGTCTTTTCTGGATTTTTTCGGAGCCATTCGACACGCGAAACGATCTTTTGTTGCCAGTTTTTGGCGATGCCGGGGCTGGCGGCGAGTTTTTCCAGGTCGGCGAGGGCCGGGCGATGGGCCTGCCAGCACAGCATCGCCTCGGCCAGCGTGAAGCTGCCCTCGGCGGCCAGGACCAGTTCGAGCCGGTCGCCGGGCGTAACGTGGCCGGGCGTGACGACGCGCCAGTACCAGCCGGTCAGCCGATGCTCGGCGATATAGGCCGCCATGCCGTCGCTGGCGAAGCGTTCGTCGATTTTCCAGCATGGGTTGCGCGGCTGGCAGACTTGCAGCTCGGCGCTGCCGAGGCGCCAGATGTCGCCGATGCGGACATCGCTTTCATCGAGTTCGGCCGTCGAGATGTTTTCGCCGAGACTGCCGATGACGAGCTGTGGCGCCGCCTCCGGGAAGCGTTCGGCGAGTCTGGCGTAATGGCGCGCCGGGTAGAGGTGGACGGCTTTTTCCGGGCCGCCGTGCACGCGCCGGTCGGCCTGCTCGTCGCCGATGAAGCCTTCGCGGCCGAGTTCGAGCCGGCCGCCGACCGGCTGCTTGTACATGCCGGTCGGCCGGCCGGAGTCAGGGAGCGGGCGGATGCCGCCGATGAAGAGAGAAACGTCTGCCATGGTCGCCGGATTTTGCCATCAATCCCACAGCCATGCAGCGCCGCGTACCCCCGAGGAATCCCCATGTGCGGGCGGTCGGAATTGGGTGTTGAAAACGTCCGAAAAAACGTGTCGACCGCAGCATTCCGGCAAATTGCGGTAAAGCCGCTGCATGTTCGACAGCCCGCCGCCGATGACGATGACCTGCGGGTCAAGCAGGTTGATGACGCCGGCCAGGGCGCGCCCGAGGCGCTCTTCGTAGCGGCCCAGCGAGGCCTCGCAGGCGGCGTCGCCGCTGGCGGCCAGGCGGTCGATTTCGTCGGCGCTCAGCGTTTGACCGGTATGGCGGCGATGGTCGTCGGCCAGTGCCGGGCCGGACAGGTAGGCTTCGATGCAGCCGGCCCGCCCGCAGTAACAGCGCGGCAAGGGCAGGTCGTCGCCAGCCGGCAGCGGGAGCGGGTTGTGGCCCCATTCGCCGGCAATGGCGTTGGCTCCGGTCAGCACTTGCCGATGGATGACGATGCCGCCGCCGACGCCGGTGCCGAGGATGATGCCGAACACGATGTCGGCATCCCTTCCGCTGCCATCGACCGCTTCGGAAAGGGCAAAGCAGTTGGCATCGTTGGCCAGCCGGATGTCGCGCTGGAGCAGGGCTTGCAGGTCGCGCCTGAGCGGCTTGCCGATCAGGCAGGTGGAATTGGCATTCTTGATCAGGCCGGTGGCCAGCGATTCGGCGCCGGGGATGCCGATGCCGACGCTGCCCTGGCGGCCAAGTTCGTTTTCGACGCTGTCAACCAGCCGGGCAATGGCCGCGATGGTCGCCAGGTAGTCGCCCCGTGGCGTCGGAATGCGCTGGCGCAGCAATTCGCCACCGTCGTCGGCCAGCGCGACGATCTCGGTTTTCGTCCCGCCGAGGTCGATGCCGAGCCGCATCAGACGCGAACGGCGATGCCCTTGACGTTGCCGTAAGTGGTCGTCAGCGTGCGCAGGACGCTGGCCCCGGCTTCGAGCAGCAGCATGAAGAGATTGCGCTCGGAGTACAGACAGACCGGTTCACGGATGCCGTATTTTTCGGCCAGCGCCGGGGCAAGCTCGCTGAAGCGCTCGTCGATGCCGGCTTCGCCCGCGGCATAGCCCTCGCTCAGTTCGGAGTGCAGGCCGAGGACGGAAACGTAAAGCTTGCCGCCGATCTTGAGCTTGAGCAGCATTTGCCGGACCAGGCGGCGAGCGTCTTCATAGGGGACGCTGCACAGGCCGCGGCGAATGACGATGATGTCGTAGGGTTCGCCGGAAAGTTCGTCGGGCAGGGCCGGCAGGGTGCAGGTGGCAAAGCGGATTTCATCGCGCAACCCGGCTGCCAGTATTCGTCCGTCGATTTCGGATTTCAGTTCCGCTTGTTCGGCAACGACCACCTGGGCACCGAGCCGGGCAAACTTGATGGCCATCTCGCAGCGTTTGTCGGGGAGAACCAGGACCGATACGCGCTGATCAACACGGTGTCGCTTGACGCATTCTTCCAGCGCAAAGCGCTCGAGGTCGTCGGCGCCTATGTCGAAGGAATTGGCGTTAATATTTGCGGACATGATATTTGTCTCCCTTCGGATCATTGTGCCCAAGGCGGCGTGGTGTGACAACCGGGAACCCATGCAGGGAAAGGAAAATCAATGTTGGTCCGCTTTTATTCCAGTGAAACGGGTGAATTACTGATGTTCGCCGAGGCCGCGCGGCCATTGCTGCAGGCGCTCGGCAAGGCAACGACGGCACGAGGAACCTTTACGCTGGCCGAAATGGTGCCGGCCGCGGAGACCTTGCGCGAGGCGGTGAAACGGGCCGAGGCGCCACCGCCGCCACCGGATGAGGACGAACGGGATGAAACCGGGAAAAAGAAGGAGCCGGTCGTCGCCATGAGCCAGCGCGCCTGGCCTTTGATCGATATGCTGGAGCGCACGAGCAAGGGTGGTCCAAAGGCGAATATTGTCTGGGAAGCGTCGGCCGATTTCTGAGCGGCGGCTCAGTTGCCTGGGACGATACCGAAGCCGACGGCGATGCCGTCGATCACCCTTGTGAGTTCCTGGGCGAACTGGGCAAATACCGCCTCGGAGGGCGTCTCGCCGTTGTGCAGGACTTTTTCGAGGACCATGGCGGCATTTTGCAGGTCCACGGCGCCGATGGTTCCGGCCAGCCCCTTGGCGCTGTGCGCCTGTCTTTCGGCGCTGGCGAAGTCGCCATCGGCCAGCATCGTGCGAATGACTTGCGGGGAGTCGATGAGGCGGGTGTGAAAGTCGCGCAGGACTCGTTCATATAGCGCCGGCTTGTTGAGCATGCGCCTGAGGCCATCGGCCGTATCAATGCCCGGCAGGTCGGGCAGGCTGTTCACGGATGTCATGGTCGGGCTTTCCGGCTAAGGCTGGGGATTTCCATGGCATTCATTTCGGGTATCCGGTTGTCCTTGGTTCGACGGCTGCATGTTAGCGTCATCACGAGCTTCCTTCAACGGGAAATCTGCCGACATCAGAAAAGTTCGATGTCGTCGTTCTTTTCCTTCATGTCGGCCATGAATTTGTCGACAGCTTGCTGGACCGGCATGCCTTGCATGACGGCTTCGAACATGGCGATTTCTTCGCGCGTGGTGTATTTGGTGCGGATCTTGGTCTGCAGGGAACACCATTCGTTGGGGTTGAACAGGCGCCGGCTGTCGGCCACCAGGTCGCTCAGATCGCCCAGGCTGATGCCGACGTGGGCCAGGCGCTGGACCAGTTTGTCGTAGAACTGGAAGGCGATGATGGCCTGGTGCACCATGCCGGATACGTGCTCGGAGACGCCGCTCAGGTTTTGCTTGGCGACGCCGACTGCGCCGTCGTCGGGCAGGGTCTGCACGGTATCGGAAATGGTCCGCATGTAGCTGGCCATGGACGTGAAGGAGTCGGTCAGCACCTCGACCGAAGCGTCGCTGTCTTTCATTGCCGATTCGATCTGGACGGCGGCAAGTTCGAGCATGAGCACGGTTTCGCGGACCTGGCTCCAGTTCAGATCGGGCATGTGGGCACTGGTGCCCCGTGGTTGGATAGTCTCGTTGCTCATCGTCGTGGTCCCTTGGCTGACCGGAAACTATAGCGCAAATCGCGTTGGGCGATTCATCGCCACACCGCCTTTTGAGGCTGTGAGGGCCAGTTGGCGCGATAATCGGCCGATGATCCGCAAGCGCCATTTCATTTTTGCCCTTTTTTTCCGGTTGACCGTAGCCATTGCCGCGCCGCCGCTCATTGCCGTCGATGTCGGTCACGGTGGCCTCGATGGCGGCGCGACGAGTGCGCGCGGTCGTCCGGAATTTGCCTTCAACCGGGAATTTGCCGGGGTTCTCGCCGGCATCATGCGCGATCGCGGCGAGCGCGTGCGCGAAGTCAACTTTGCCGGCGACATCGGCAGCCTGGCGGCGCGGCCCGAGCAGGCGGCGGGCAGCGATTTTTTCATTGCCATCCACCACGACTCGATCGACGAATCCTGGCTCAAGCCTTGGATCTGGGAAGGTGCGGCGCAGACTTACACCGAGGTCAAGCGCGGCTACGGGATTTTCGTCTCGGCGCAGAATCCCGACCTGGAAACCAGCCTGACCTGCGCCTCGAGCATGGGCGCCATGTTGCGCCGGGCCGGCTTCACGCCGTCTACCTGGCATGGGCGCAAGCATCTGGCGGCCGACGCCGAAAACGGCGTCTGGTACTACGACAACCTCGTCGTGCTTTACCGGACGACGCTGCCGGCCGTGCTTTTCGAGGCCGGCGTCATCAAGCACCGCGACGAAGAACTCGAACTGGCCGACCCCGAGCGCCAGGCCCGCATGGCCGATGCGCTGGCCACCGGCATCGCCGCCTGCCTGTTCGTTACAGGAAAATCGGCTCGGCAGTGAGGGCGACGCCGAAGCGGGCTTGCACGTCGGCCTGCACGGCAGCCATCGTCCGCTTGACGTCGTCGCCGGTCGCCCCGCCGCGATTGACCAGCACCAGCGCCTGTTTTTCATACATGCCGACCGGGCCGAGATTTTTCCCCTTCCAGCCGGCCTGCTCGATGAGCCAGCCGGCCGCCAGCTTGACCCGGCCATCGGGCTGCGGATAGCGCGGCAGGGTCGGGAAATCGGCGGCCAAAGCCGTGGCCAGTGCCGCATCGACGACCGGATTGTGGAAGAAACTGCCGGTGTTCGGGATGACCGCCGGGTCCGGCAGCTTGCGTTGGCGGACGGCGATGATCGCCCGGGCGACATCCTGTGCCGTTGGCGTGGCGATGTTTTGCGCCGCCAGCTCCTGATTCACGTCGGCGTAACGCAGGTTGGGCGTCCACGCCTTGGGCAGCCGGAAAACGACCGAGGTGATCGCCATCCGGCCGCTCAAATGCCAGCCTTCCTGCTTGAAAACGCTGTCGCGGTAGGCGAAACGGCAATTGCTACGGTCAACCGGAAAAAACACCCGTTTTTCAAAGTCCCAGGCGGTCAGCGAATGAAAGCATTCGCCGACTTCCAGCCCGTAGGCGCCGATGTTCTGGATCGGCGCGGCACCCACCGTGCCGGGAATCAGGCTCAGATTCTCCAGCCCCGGCCAACCCTGCTGCAAGGTCCATTGCACGAAGTCATGCCAGTTTTCGCCGGCCCCGGCTTCGATGTAGAAAGCCTCGGCGTCTTCCTTGACCAGGCGTTTGCCGGCAATGGCCATGTGCAGGACGAGGCCGTCGAAGTCGCCGGTGAGCACCAGGTTGCTGCCGCCGCCGAGGATGAAACGCCGCGCCCCGGCACATTCCGGGGCGGCCAACTGGCTGGCGGCGGTGATGTCCAGGTAACGGGCGGCCCGGCCCGGCAGGGCGAGCGTGTTGCGGCCGGTGAGATCGACGTTCAGTTCGGGATGCATGCCCGGATTTTCGTCGATTTTCCGGTCTTGTGGCTGCCTGGCGGAAAGCGTAACTAGTGTTCCCTGAACTGTTCGGCGCAGATGCCGTGCCGGGCCAGCTTGTCGTAGAGCGTCTTCTTCGGCACCTGCAGCGCGTCCGCCGCCTGGGCGACATTGCCGGCGTGGACGCGCAGCGCGGCTTCGATGGCCTGCCGCTCGGCCGCGTCGACCCGGGCGCTCAGCGAGGTGCCCGGCCCCTCGCCGGCCGCCGCCGCCAGCCCGTCGGCCAGGCCGAGCGCCCAGCGGTTGGCGACATTCTTCAGTTCGCGCACATTGCCCGGCCAGTCATGCGCCTGCCAGCGGCCGAGGTCGGCCGGCGTCCAGGTCGCCACCGGGCGCTGGTAGCGTTGCGCCGCTTCCTGCAGGAAGGCGGCGATCAGCAGCGGAATGTCGGCGCGTCGTTCGCGCAGTGGCGGCAGGTCGATGCTGACGACGTTGAGCCGGTAGTAGATGTCGGCGCGGAACTGGCCGGCGTCGGCCAGCGCCTTGAGGTCGGCTTTGCTGGCGGCGACGACGCGGCAGTCGACGGGAATGCTCAGGTTGCTGCCCAGGCGTTCGACGCTGCGTTCCTGGAGGACGCGCAGCAGCTTGACCTGCAGGGCCAGCGGCATCGACTCGATCTCGTCGAGAAACAGCGTGCCGCCGCTGGCGTGCTCGATCCGGCCGACGCGGCGCTTGCCGGCCCCGGTGAAGGCGCCCGCCTCGTGGCCGAAAAGTTCGCTCTCGAAGACGCTTTCCGGCAGGGCGGCGCAGTTGACCGCGACAAAGGGGCCGCGTCGGCCGCTGGCGTCGTGGATGGCGCGGGCGACGACTTCCTTGCCGCAGCCGGTTTCACCGTTGATCAGGATATCCACGCCGGTCGGCGCGAGGGCCGCGATCATCTGGCGGATCGCCTGCATGGCCGGCGTTTCGCCGATCAGCGCGTCAAGCCCGGCGGCGTGCAGGCGCTCCTTGAGCTGGCGGTTTTCGAGCAGCAGCGCGCGCTTGTCCAAGGCGCTCCTGACCGCGGCGATCAGGCGTTCGGACGGGAAGGGCTTTTCGATGAAATCGTGGGCCCCCTCGCGCATCGCCTCGACGGCCATGGCCACGTCGCCGTGACCGGTGACCAGCAGCACCGGCAGGTCGCGGTCGAACTGGCGCAGCTCGCGCAGCAGCGCCATGCCGTCGCGGCCGGGCAGGCGGATGTCGCTGACCACCAGCGCCGGCCGGCTGGTCGCCAGCGCGGCGAGCATCGCCTCGGCATCGGCAAAGCCGCGCACGGCGATGTCGGCGAGCGCCAGCGCCTGTTCGCAACCCTTGCGCACGGCGCTGTCGTCCTCGACCAGGAAGACCGGCGCCTCAGCCATGGACGACGGCCTTGGCGTAGCTGGCGCGGTCGAGATCGACGGTCTCGACGCTGAGCTGCAATTCGTGCCCGGGCGGCGCGGTCAGCGTTGCCGTCAGCGCGGCGAGCACGGCGTCGGCGAGTTCCTTGCGCTCGCCCGGCGTGCGCCCGCCGAGCAGGGCGATGCGGACGTGGGCGAAGGCGCGGGCGGCAGGCTGGATGCCGGTGCGGAAATCGGCCAGGCACAACGCCCGGCTCTTGATGTCGGACTCGCCGAACAGCCCGGAGTCGAAGGCCGCCGCGTTGATCGCCATCAGCGCGGCAGCCGGGTTGAGGGCGAGATCGGCGGTGTATTCAAGCGTCAGGTGCGGCATGGTCGTCTCCGGCGGCGGGCAGCGTCAGCACGAACACGGCGCCGCCGTCGGCCGCGTTCTCGGTACGTAGTGTGCCACCGTAGCTCTCGACGATGGCCAGCGAAATGGCCAGGCCGAGGCCGAGGCCCTCGCTGGCCGGCTTGGTCGTGTAGAACGGTTCGAACAGGTGGTTGCGCACCTCGTCGGCAATGCCTGGCCCGTGGTCGCGCACGCTCAGGCGGACATGGGCGCCGAGGCGGTCGACCGCGATCTCGAGGCGCGGCGCGGGCTGCCCATGCATGGCGTCGAGGCCGTTGAGCAGGAGGTTGACCAGCACCTGTTCGAGCCGTCCGGCCTCGGCGACGACGCCCAGGCCGGGGTCGTCCTGGGTGACTTCGATGCGGGCACCGTAGTCGCGCCGGCGCGACTCGACGAGCAGCAACGCGTGTTCGATGGCGGTGGCGATGGTCACCGCCTGCGGCGTCGCCGCCTCCTTGCGGGCGAAGGTCTTGAGCTGGCGCACGATGCGCCCGGTGCGGCCGATCAGTTCGCGGATCATCTGCAGGTTTTCGCCGACTTCTTCGTGTCGACCGCGGGCAAGCAGGGCGGCGGCGTTGTCGGCGAAGGTCTGCAGCGCCGCCAGTGGCTGGTTCAGCTCGTGGCTGATGCCGGCCGACAACTGGCCGAGCACGGCCAGTTTGCCAGCCTGGACGGCGGTGTCGCGGGTTTCGTGAAGAATCGCTTCGGTACGCTGCAATTCGGCGATCTTGTCGGTCAGGTCGGCCGTCCGTTCGGCGATCCGCTGTTCGAGTTCGCCGTGGATACGCCGCAGCTCCTCGCGGCGGTGGCGGCGGTGGCGCAGGTGGGCGGCGACGCCCATGGCGAAGGCGGCGGCCAGCGTCACCGCCAGCGCGCCGGAAAATGCCGCGCCGCGGGCTTCGTCGAGGCGGCCGAGCTGGACAACGCGCCAGCCGAGGTTGCCGACCGGGCGGGTGACCTGCAGCAGCTCGCGGGCCGCCTGGTCGGGCAGCACCAGGCGCAGCGGCCGGGCGTCGTCGAGCCCCAGCGGGCGGTCGGCCAGCGGCGCAATGGTCTGCTTGCCGTATTGTCGGGTCGCCGCCAGGCGGGCGGTGACCTCGGCCGGCAGCGGGGCCAGCGCCCGGTAGCGCAGGCGGCGTTCCGACGACAGGAAGACGATGCCGTCGGCGTCGGCCAGCAGCAGCGTGTCGCCGGCCCCGGCCATGGCCTGTTCCATGGCTTCGAGGCCGACCTTGAGGACGACGACGCCGAGCACCCGGCCCTGCTCGCGGACCGGCGCGGCGAGAAAGTAGCCGGGTTCGCCGGTGGTCACGCCGACGCCGTAGAAGCGGCCGAGTCCAAGGGCGACGGCATCGGTGAAATAGGGACGGAAAGCATAGTTGTGGCCGACGAAGCTGCGCGGCTGGCGCCAGTTGCTGGCGGCCAGCGTCATCCCGTTGGCGTCGATCAGGTAGGTGGCGGCGACGGCGGCGCCCTGCTGGGCGGCTTCCAGGTAGGCGTTGGCGGCGGCGATCCGTTGCCCATTGCCCGGCTCGCGCAGCAGCGCGGCCAGCGACGGTTCGAGGGCGAGCAGGCCGGGCAGCGATTCGTGGCGGTTCAGCGTGGCCTCGAGCGACAGCGCGAAGGCATCGAGGCGTTGCGTCGCCGCCTGCCGTTCGTGCGCGAGGTAGGCGCCGAGCAGCAGTTGGTAGCCGAGCAGGCCGATCAGCAGGCAGACAAATGCTGCCGCCGAAGTCAGCAACCAGGTTCGGGATGAAAAAGCGGGTCGGCCCATCGGCGCATCGTAACCACTTTTGGCGGCGGCCGGCAGGGTCAGGGTGACGGCGGGCATGGTTGCAGCGAAACCAGGGCATCGGCCGGCAGGCCGGGCAGCCAGGCCGGCATCGGCCGGCAGTCGGCGCCGGCGCAGACGGTGTACGGGGCGACATAGGGCGAATGCCGCAGCGTCACCGTCGGCAGCGGCGGCAGCGGCGGCGTGTAATGCCAGGCGCCGGCACGGTAGACCGCATCGAGCGGCGGTTCCATGCCGGCGCCGGTGCCTTGCACGCGGGCCGAGGTCAGTTTCAGGGCATCGCCCTGCAGGCGGTAGTCTTCCGCCCACAGGGTTTTCTGGACCGAATGCGTCCACTGCAGCGTGACCGTCTCGCCGAGCGGCGCGATGAGCAGTCCGGCGACGAGACAGATGGCGTTCATGCCGGGTGCAGGCGACGCACGCGCAACACGTGCCAGCCGATGAAGGCGGCGCAGGCGGCGAAGCCGATCTCGTCGGTGAGCGGCAGCGCGGCGACCAGCAGGAAAGCGGCCAGCGCAGCCCAGACGCGTTCCCAGGCGGCCAGCGGGGCGCGCAGATAACCGATGCTGGCGGCCCCCCACAGCGTGATCGCCAGCAAGGCCTTGCCGACGATGTAGGCGACGGCCAGTACCGACGGATCGCCCTGCAGCATCAGCGCGTTGTCGTAGACCGCCATGAACGGGACGACGAAGCCGGCGATGGCGATCTGCACCGCCTTGATGCCGATCTTCATGGCCGGTTCCTTGGCCACCGAACTGGCGGCGAAGGCGGCCAGCGCCACCGGTGGCGTCAGGTCGGCCATGATGCCGAAGTAGAAGACGAACAGATGGCTGACGATCAGCGGCACGCCGAGATCGAGCAGGGCCGGGGCGGCGATCGAGCTGGTGATGATGTAGTTGGGGATGGTCGGAATGCCCATGCCGAGCACCAGGCAGATCAGCATGGTGAGCAGCAGCGAGACGAACAGGTGGTCGGCGCCGACCTTGAGGATGAAGCCGGCGAAGTTGGTCGCCGCGCCGGTCAGCGTCAGGATGCCGATGATGACGCCGACGATGGCGCAGGCGACGCCGACCGGCAGCGCCTGGCGGGCACCGTCGACCAGGCTGCTGCGCATGACGCGCAGCGTGTCGCGGCCGCCCTGGACGAAGAAGCAGGCGGCGACCAGCAAGGCGATGACGACCAGCACCGGATAGACACCCCACTTGACGAGCAGTGAGGCGCCGAGGCCGACGGCCAGCCAGAAGACGAAGCGGAAGGCGGTGGACGACAGGCGGGCGCCGACGGCGGCGCCGAGGATCAGGATGGCGCACAGGGCCAGCCCGACCATGCCCGAATACATCGGTGTGAAGCCGTTGAACAGCATGCCGACCAGACCGGCCAGCGGCAGCACCAGGTACCACTGCTCGCGGATCGCCCGCCACGGGTTGGGGCACTCTTCCTTGCTCAGGCCGTCGAGGTTCCGCCGCCCGGCTTCCAGATGCACCATCCAGAACACCGTGGCGTAATAGAGGATGGCCGGGATCAGCGCGGCCTTGACGATCTCGACGTAAGGCAGGTTGAGGTTCTCGGCCATGATGAAAGCGACGGCGCCCATGACCGGCGGCATGATCTGGCCGCCCATCGAGGCGGTCGCCTCGACGGCGCCGGCGAAGACGCCGGAGTAGCCGAAGCGCTTCATCAGCGGGATGGTGAACTGGCCGGTGGTCAGCACGTTGGCGACGCCAGAGCCGGAAATCGACCCCATCAGCCCGGACGAGACGACCGCCACCTTGGCGGCGCCGCCCTTGGTATGGCCGACGAAGCCGAGCGCCACCGAGTTGAACAGGTTGATCATGCCGGCATGTTCGAGAAAGGCGCCGAACAGCACGAAGAGGAAAATATAGCTGGCCGAAACCAGGGTCGGGATGCCGAAGATGCCTTCGGTGCCGAAGCCGATCTGGTCGACGATCTGGGCGAAGTCGTAGCCGCGGTGGGCGAGATCGCCGGGCAGATACTGGCCGAACAGGCCGTAGAGCAGGAAGGCGGCGCAGATGGCCGGCAGCGCCAGGCCGAGAATGCGGCGCGCCGCCTCGAAGACGAGGGCGATCATCGCAGTGCCGACAATGAGGTCAATGGTGCTCGGGTCGCCGGCCCGCTGGATCAGGTCGACTTCGTAGATCCATTGGTAGCAGGCGAGCAGGCCGGCGGTGCCGGCGAGCAGCCAGTCGCCGGGCGCCACGCGGTCGTGGCGGGCGTGCTTGTAAGGCGGAAAGAGGATGAAGGTGAGGGTCAGCAGAAAGCCGACATGCAGGGCGCGCATGACCAGGCTGGACAGGGGATGGAAGGCCGCGACGCTCAGCTGGTAGATTGAAAAGACGAGCGCAATGCCGGTCAGCACGAGGAGCGCGACGCCCCCGAGACGGCGCTGTACGCCGTGCTCGGAGAACGTCTCCTGCTCGATGTTCATCGGGGAGACGTTGGTGGTCATGATCGCTTACTTGAGCAGCCCGGCTTCGCGGTAGTACTTTTCGGCACCCGGGTGCAGCGGCACCGGCGAGCCGACGGCCATTTTTTCCTTCTTGATCGCCTTGGCGGCCGCATGGGCGGTGGCCATGGTGTCGAGGTTCTCGGTCATCGACTTGGTCATCTTGTAGGCCATCTCTTCGGAGACGCCGGCGTGGGTGACCAGGTAGTTCGGCACCAGCACGGTATTCACGTCGCTAGTCTGGCCGTTGTAGGTGTTGGCCGGAATGGTGCCGGACTGGTAGGCGGCGTCACCGATCTTGGCAACGACATCGGCCGGGATCGGGATGACGACGATCTTCAGCGAGGTCGCCAGATCGCGCACGGCAGCAACACCGAGGCCGGAGGAGAGCAGCGTCGCGTCGAGCTGGCGATTCTTCATGAGTTCGACCGATTCCGAGTAGCCGAGGTATTCGACCTTGGCGAAATCCTGGTAACCCAGGCCGACTGCCTTGAGGATGTCGCGGCTGTTCAGTTCGGTGCCGCTCTTCGGGGCGCCGACCGAGACGCGCTTGCCCTTGAGGTCGGCCAGCGACTTGATGCCGGCATCGGCGGCGGCCAGGAAATGGATGTAGTTCGGATAGATCGCGGCGACCGTGCGCAGCTTGTTGAGCGGCGCCTTGAAGCCGACCTCGGTGTTGCCCTTCCAGGCTTCCGACAGGGTGTCGCCGAGCGTGAAGGCGATCTCGCCCTTGCCGGCCTGCAACAGGTTCAGGTTTTCGGCCGAGGCCTTGGTCGCCTGCACCGACATCTTGGCGTCCGGCAGCACCTTGGCGTAGATCTGGGTCAGCGACACGCCGAGCGGGTAATAGACGCCGCTGGTACCGCCGGTCAGCACATTGATGAAATCGGCCGCGTGGCCGGCAGTGGTGCCGACGGCCAGCGTGGCGGCGACGATCAGGGAACGCAGTTTCATGTTTTATCTCCTCCGGTTATTGGAATGCGCCGCGAGGCGGCTGCACCATGACCGATTGCAGGAGACGTGCCAGTCACGATTACTACGGTCAACTAGCTGATTTAATGGATTTTTGGCGAAATGGCGGCGTATCGCGCGGTCGGATTTGTCCGGAAATCCGGAATCTTCCGGCCGAGTAGTGCGGAAATCCGGAATGGGAAGGGCTGGTCGCTACCGACAAAAAAACGGGACATGCCGCGAGGGCATGTCCCGTCTGATGTGTTCCCCTGCTTTTTACAGCAGCGGCGCCAGCCAGTATTCCGCGTCCTTGATTGCCATGCCCTTGCGGCCGGCCCAGTCTTCGAGCTGGTCGCGGCCGATTTTCGGAATGGCAAAGTAGGCCGCTGCCGGATGCCCGATGTAGAAACCGGACACCGCCGCCGCCGGCGTCATGGCGCAGGATTCGGTGAGGTGCATGCCGGCGTTGGCCGGCGCGTCGAGCAGGGCGAACAGTTCCCGCTTGGCGGTGTGGTCCGGGCAGGCCGGGTAGCCGGGGGCGGGGCGGATGCCTTTGTATTGCTCGGCGATCAGCTCATTGTTGGTGAGCGCTTCATCGCTGGCGTAGCCCCAGTATTGCGTGCGGATTTGCAGATGCAGCCATTCGGCGGCGGCTTCGGCCAGGCGGTCGGCCAGCGATTTGAGCATGATCGCCGAGTAGTCGTCGTTGGCCGCCTCGAAGGCGGCGACGCGTTCTTCGATGCGATGGCCGGCGGTGACGGCAAAGGCACCGACGTAGTCGCGCTGGCCGACAAAGTCGGCGAGGGCCAGATTGAAGCGGCCCGGCGGTTGCTTGTGTTGCTGACGCAGGCCGACCCAGCGGGTCAGTTCGGTCGTGCGCGATTCATCGGCGTAGATGATGATGTCTTCGTTCTCGGCGCTGGCCGGGTAGAGGCCGAAGACGGCGCGGGCCGACAGCCAGTTTTCACTGATGATCGTGGCCAGCATGGCCTTGGCGTCGGCGAACAACTGGCGGGCCGTTTCGCCGACGGTTTCATTCTCGAGAATGGCCGGATAGCGGCCGGCCAGATCCCAGCTCTGGAAGAACGGCGTCCAGTCGATGAGCAGGGCGAGGTCGGCCAGGCTCGGGTTGAGCGTTTGCAAGCCGAGCTGCCTCGGGATGGTCGGCGAGAACGGCTCGTTCCAGGTGAAGCGGTTGGCCCGGGCTTCGTCCAGCGTGACCATGGTGGCGCCCTTGCGGCCGGCGTGTTCGCTGCGCACGGCCTTGTATTCGGCGACGATCTCGGCCATGTAGCCGTCGCGCTGATCGACCGAGAGCAGCTTGGTGGCGACGCCGACGGCACGCGAGGCGTCCGGCACGTAAACGACCGCGCCGTCGGTGTTGGGGGCGATCTTGATCGCCGTGTGGGCGCGGCTGGTCGTGGCGCCGCCGATGAGCAGCGGCTGCTTCATGTTCAGGCGCTGCATTTCGCTGGCGACGTGGGCCATTTCCTCGAGCGACGGGGTGATCAGGCCGGACAGGCCGATGATGTCGACGCGATGTTCGAGCGCCGCCTTCAGGATGTTGTCGCAGGAGACCATGACGCCGAGGTCGACGACGTCGTAGCCGTTACAGCCGAGGACGACGCCGACGATGTTCTTGCCGATGTCGTGCACGTCGCCCTTGACCGTGGCCATGAGGATCTTGCCCTTGCTGCCCAGGCCGGTACGGGTCTTTTCCGCCTCGATGTAGGGCAACAGGTGGGCGACCGCCTGTTTCATGACGCGGGCCGACTTGACGACCTGTGGCAGGAACATCTTGCCGGCGCCGAACAGGTCGCCGACGTGGTTCATGCCGGCCATCAACGGGCCTTCGATGACGGCGAGCGGCGGCTTGCCCTCGGCTTCGAGCTGGGCGCGGACTTCTTCGGTGTCGGCCACGACGAACTCGGTGATGCCCTTGATGAGGGCGTGTTCCAGACGCTTTTCAACGGATTGCTCACGCCACGAAAGATCCGGACCGGTGTCCTTGGCCTTGCCTTCCTTGACCGTCTGGGCAAAGTCGACCAGCGCCTCGCCGGCTTCCGGATTGCGGTTGAGCACGACGTCCTCGACCTTCTCGCGCAGCACCGGCTCGAGATCGTCGTAGATGCCGAGCATGCCGGCATTGACGATACCCATGGTCATGCCGGCCTTGATCGCGTGGTAGAGGAAAACGGTGTGGATCGCCTCGCGCACGGCGTCGTTGCCGCGGAAGCTGAACGAAACATTGGAAACGCCGCCGGAAATGTGGGCATGCGGCAGGTGCTGCTTGATCCAGCGCACCGACTCGATGAAATCGACGGCGTAGTTGTCGTGTTCCGGGATGCCGGTGGCGATGGCGAAAATGTTCGGGTCGAAAATGATGTCTTCGGCCGGGAAACCGATGCTCAGCAGCAGGTCGTAGGCGCGCTTGGAAATCTCGGTCTTGCGGGCGAAGGTGTCGGCCTGACCCTTTTCGTCGAAGGCCATGACGATGACCGCCGCGCCGTAGCGGCGGGCGAGGCGGGCGTGTTCGAGGAACTTGGCTTCACCTTCCTTCATCGAGATGGAATTGACGATGCCCTTGCCCTGGATGCACTTGAGGCCGGCTTCGATGACTTCCCATTTCGACGAGTCGATCATGATCGGCACCCGGGAAATGTCCGGCTCCGAGGCGATGAGCTTGAGGAAGCGGTCCATGGCGGCGAGCGAATCGAGCATCGCCTCGTCCATGTTGATGTCGATGACCTGGGCGCCGTTCTCGACCTGCTGGCGGGCGACGGCCAGCGCGTCGTCGAAGCGGCCTTCGAGGATCATCCGGGCGAAAGCTTTCGAGCCGGTGACGTTGGTCCGCTCGCCGACGTTGACGTATAGCGAATCGGCGCCGACGTTGAACGGCTCAAGGCCCGAAAGGCGCAGTTTCTTTTCGATTTTCGGCACTTTTCTCGGGTTGACCGTAGCAACCCGCTCGGCGATGGCCTTGATGTGCTCGGGCGAGGTGCCGCAGCAGCCGCCGACGATATTGACGATGCCGCTCTTCGCCCAGCTCTCGATTTCGTCGGCCAGCATCTCGGCCGTTTCGTCATAGCCGCCGAAGGCATTGGGCAGGCCGGCGTTCGGGTGGGCCGAGACGTAGCAGTCGCAGACGCGCGACAATTCCTCGACGTACTGGCGCAGTTCCTTGGCGCCGAGCGCGCAGTTGAGGCCGAAGGACACCGGCTTGATGTGCGACAGCGAATTCCAGAACGCCTCGGCGGTCTGCCCGGACAGCGTGCGCCCGGAGGCGTCGGTAATGGTGCCGGAAATCATCACCGGCCAGCGGCGGCCGGCGGCATCGAAGAATTTCTCGATGGCGAACAGGGCGGCCTTGGCGTTGAGCGTGTCGAAAATGGTTTCGACGAGCAGGATGTCGGCGCCGCCGTCGGTCAGGCCGCGGATGGCTTCGAGGTAATCGGTGACCAGCGCGTCGAAGGAAACGTTGCGGTAGCCGGGGTCGTTGACGTCGGGCGAGATCGACGCCGTGCGCGAGGTCGGGCCGAGGACGCCGGCGACGAAGCGCGGCTTGGCCCGTTTGGCGGCGGTGAATTCGTCGCACAGGCGGCGGGCCAGCGCGGCGCCTTCAACGTTCAGCTCGTAGACGATGGACTCGAGCTTGTAGTCGGCCTGCGACACGGCCGTCGAGTTGAAAGTACAGGTCTCGAGGATGTCGGCCCCGGCTTCGAGGTAGTCGCGGTGAATGCCGCCGATGACATCCGGCCGGGTGAGGACCAGCAGGTCGTTGTTGCCCTTGAGGTCGTGCCCGTGATCGGCGAAACGCTCGCCGCGGTAATCGGCCTCCTGCAAGCCGTGGCGCTGGATCATCGTGCCCATGGCGCCGTCGAGGACGAGCATCTTCTCGGCAAGCAGGGCGGAAAGTTCGGCGGTACGGTCGGGTTGCTGCATGATCACCTCGGCAGAGCAAAATTACGCCGGGCACGCCGCAAAAACGAACGGCGCCACAAACCGGCTGGGTTTGCGAGCGCCGTTGATCATTGCCGAGCCTGGCCCCGGAATTCATGAAAGCATGAAAAGGGTCGCAGCGCTCCTCGGCAGAGGCACGTAGTTTAACGAGCCTTGTTCCTGCTGCCAAGTTAAGCGACTGATTACGCGGAAAAGCTCGAGCCGGGGCACCGCCGATTCATCGGCCCGCCAAAATCCCGACGCTTTTGGGGATAGTCCGGACGCCAACGCAATGTACGTGGATTTGTGGCGATCAATGAGTGGCGGGAGTCGGCCAAAGCTGCCGTTGGCCTCGCCAAGAAATATGGCCAGTTTTGATCGCAGACCGGCCATTGGCATCTTTAGGGGTTGAGCGAATGCGTACTCAGTGCCCAATCCGGTCGGTCGATACATCTGAGGCTCAACAGCAGGTATCGCATAGGTTGAGCGGTCACTCGCTGACAGAACTGACAGCATGGCCTCGGGTTGAACTAGACTTTCATCTCACGAAATCCGACCGTCCACTTCGCTTGGGATAGCTGACGCATCGCCACATTGAGTGTTGGCCAATATTGCGCCCATGCTTACCTCCCGTTGCAATGTCAGGTCGGCATGAAGGCTTTCATCAACCGCATAGGCAAATGCTGGAATAACGGGCCGATGGAAAGCTGCCGGGGGCCACTGAAAACGGAAGTGATTCATCATCATCGCTTTGCCACTCGCGACGAAGCTAAAAGAGAAATCACTGAGAAAATCCAAATTTTCTACAACAGAATTCGCAAGCAGGCTGGCCTCAGCTATCAGTCACCTGCTGCGTTTACGCAAAAAATATGATGGAAAAAATTGAGGTCATCGTACCTTCCCCGGCAAGGCGCGATGAACCAAAAATTGTCGCTTGAACAGTTGGATACAACTGCTTACAACCGACTTCAAGGGTTCAGCGTTGACTCCATGCAACATGGGGTTGTGGATAACCTGATCAAGCCAATCTTCCGAATCATTTGGATCGAGACTAACAGGCATATTCTCAATTCTCCTCCTGGCAAGGCTTCTGTTATCTCGATTGGCATCAATCGGTCCGGTTTTTCGAACAACCTGCTAAATTAAAAACCAATCATGTAATTAAAATAAACCGTTGTTGAGCCTGTACTCTGAAATGGGAGTTTCTGGTAATAAATATCACCAGAAATACGCTCATTTTTACTCAGTGCATAATAAGCGCCAGCAGAGGCCACCGGGCGAGTCCGATTAATGGAATTGTTGAAATTCTCTGAAGTCAGCCCATTTAAATCCGTTGATGTTGCTGAGTATTGGCCAACATGATGCTCCAAATCTTGTTCTACGCCCAGACTGGCTGCCAAGGTGGCTTTAGGCGTGAGTTTATGATTTAGCTTCAAGCCAAATAGCGCTGTCAAAGAACGATCTTCAAGTGCAGCGTAGCTTAATGGCGCCGCAACACCGGATTCTGTATAGGCATTTTGCTTTATGGTTGTGTGACGTAGTGCCAGATAAGGGCGCAATACTGTTTTATCATCGTAATTAAATGCGTAACTCACTTCGCCAACGTAGCTTTGTGCATTCAGGTTGGTTGACCCCACGCCAGCTTCCGATGTTCCTATTACACTTCGCGTTGTGGTTACATCCTTGTCTTGGTAAGCATTGGCCAGTTTGACCTGATAGCCTAAGCCATCGGGACGTTGATTCCAAACAACGAAAGCGCCCATCAATGGGTTTTTATTGGAAATCTTAATTCCGGAGGGCGTATTGTTGTTTACATTTTGATCCAAAAAACCACCAATGCGAATATGAGGTGACGCTTTATAGCCCACAACCACCACGGCACTTGTGCTATTTGACTCTGGGTTATCTACCGTAGTGAATCGACCACCTGTTGAAATGCACATACCCTTGGCATCAAACAGATTACAGTCGTATGTATTCATGTTGGCAAAATTAGAGGCGATCGCTTCAGTATTGAAAACACTGCGCAACTTTTGTGCTGAAGCTTGAAGTGATGCCTGGGTATCTATGACAGACGGCCCTGAAGCTCCAAAATTAGACGTTAAAATATACAAATCCCAAGCGTTTGCCACAGAGCCGTTTACTAGCTGATAAGTGGCCACCTTACTGCCGCTGGTGTAGGTCAGCGTTGTCAATTCATTGGAAATAAGTGAAGCGCCAACACCTGTGATTACGTTTGTATATCTCGTTCCCGCAACGCCAACATTTAACCCAGATAAAGAACTAATACCATAAGCCATGCTGCCACTTGCATTAGTAACACTCAATTTACCGTAGGAACTCGCTCCAATGATAGTGTTATAATTGAGAGGCAAAACACCTTGAAACAAAAGAGGATTTGAGCCACCCTGAGCATTGTTGAGTGTTGTGATCACGCCAGGCCCAAAACTGTCATTCAAAATCCCAGGGCCGCCAATAGTTCCCATGTTTGTCAGGACGCCTATTGTTCCCACGTTTAAAAGACCGTTCGGTCCAGTGATAGTTCCTTCGTTGACTAGTGAGCTAATTGTTCCCTGATTTTGAATCACATAATAATTAGTTGATATTGTTCCGTAGTTCAATATAGAAAGGGTTCCACCGCTGACATATATTGCATTTGCATTAGATGCAGACAGGGTTACACCACTATTAACTTGAATAGTATTTGAACCCGAAGAAAAATTCTGGCCGCCAACCGTATCCGTTGAAATTACAACATCTGCTGCATATGCGTGATTGCCAAATAACAACGCTATTGCCAAGGATATGAAAGTTATTTTAGTTGAGTGTTTTTGGAATCGCACGTTTTTATCCTTGGTTATTGTCGTCAGGAGTTTAAAGTCACTGCTTGTGATTTTTCGCAGCAAATAATTTGTGTAACAAGCAAAAGGGAAGGCGATTTGTGCCGTCACTTTTGCCAAGTCAATAAATCAGGTTTTTCGTCGGCCACCGACGGTCTTCTCCCAAACAAAGATTTCCTCGACCAACTTGCGCTTCGTCAGACAGACGGCATACCCCGCATGCAGCTTAGCCGAGCCATCAAGCACTGAGCCGGTGTCTTCGCAGCAATGGGTGGCGTCACCATGAGGGTTCACACAGAATTCACGAAATCGGCCAAGCCATCACTGTTGAACCCGTACGTCGCGTTACACATAATTCTATAAAATCAGCAATTTCGACAATAATTACAAAGCACTCGATCTGAGTCAACAAGTAGTTTTACGGTGTTTGCTATGGGGTCATATTGGAAAATAGAGGCTTTCCACTTGCCCGCCATGCCGGCGGGTCAGGTCCGTCGCCCTTCACATTCTGAGTGCCCGCTTTGCGCTGACAACGAATGACGGCAGCGGACACGGCGTACGCGTTCACTAGACGAAAAAGCTGCCGCTCAGTTTGATCGGCAGACGAACGGCAGTTTATCGACACATTGACGACCGAGTCAGCCTGCAAGTTGAACGATGGCATTGGCCGACATCCCGCCTCCCCCAGATGCTTCCCATTCCCTAATTCAAGGCGCAGTGTCCGTCCACCATCTGTCTCGCCAGCCGCTCCGCCAGATCAAGCAACTCCCCACCATTTTCCAGTCCATCGATGAAGCGTTGGGGGATTCCTGAGAGGCCGTTTGGGCGCCGGTCAGGGCGCCGGCGAGGATGGCGCGGGACAGGTTTTGGACGCCGCCGTTAATGGCGTGGAGGACGGCGGATTCGAAGTCGTCGTGAAAGCGGGCGGCGAGGTAGTAGGCGGCGGGGAGCTGGTGGTAGACGGCGCAGGGCAGGCCGCGGATCGCTTCGAGGTAAGGTGACCAGCGCATCGAAAGTCACGTTGCGGTAGCCCGGATCGTTCACGTCCGGCGAGATCGACGCCGTGCGGCTGGTCGGGCCGAGGACGCCGGCGACGAAGCGCGGCTTGACCGTGCCGTCCGCTACCCCGCCAGGGACGCCATGTATTGCGTTTCGGTGATCTCGTCGGAAAAAACGGAAACCGCATTGCGCCCCCTTTTTTTCGCCTGATACATCGCCCGATCCGCCGAACGGCGCAGCACGTCGAGTGTTTCGCCGTGCATCGGGCAAAGCGAAATGCCGATGCTGCACGCCACACTTTGCGGCCCGGCGCTCGTTTCGATCGGTTGGGCCACGGCGGCGAGCAGTTTTTCGCCAACGGCACTCGCATCGTCGGCGTTCTGGATATTGGCCAGCAAAATGATGAACTCGTCGCCACCGTGGCGGGCGACCGTGTCGAAGCCGCGCAATTCGCCGACCATGTGCTTGCCGGAGGCAATCAGCACCTGATCGCCAACTTCGTGGCCATGGCGGTCGTTGATTTCCTTGAAGTGATCGAGATCGATGAGCAACAGGGCGAAGGGCACGCCGTTCCGGTGCCAGGCGAGGCGGGCCTGCTCGAATCGATCGGCAAACAGAAAACGGTTGGGCAGGCCGGTGAGCAGGTCGTGGGTCGCCAGGTAGGCGGCTCTCTCATGTTGCTGTTCCGCCTGATCGAGAGACAGGTAGTGGCGCACGGTGACCCAGGGGACGGCAAACAGGGCCGCGCCGAGCAAAACCAGCATGGTCACGGTTTCCGGACTCAACAGGTCTTGCCAGCGTACTTGGCGACTGAACTGCATGACGGTCGGCTGGGAAAGACTGTCGATTTTCAGTTGCCGGCTGAGTTTGGGCAAAAACAGCTGGTCGAGCTTGCCCGTCGCAACGGCTTTCTGTTCGAACAGCCGGCTCCCGGGATTCGCGGCCGGCGCAAGCCAGGCGGAAAATTCGATGCTGTCGTGGCTGCCCTGCTTGCTCCAGTCCGGCACCAGGGCCTGGGTCTTGATGACCAGCAAGGCAATCATCGTGTTGCCGAAAAAGTTCAGGGTGGCGGACGCCGTAGCGGCCGGGCGGGTGACTTTCTGCAACAGGATGTAGGCGTTGTCCCCTTCGTAAAGCTCGAACACCGGCGAGACGACCGGCTTGTTGTTGCCGGCCAGCGCCACCGTTTGCGCCAGATAGTCCACGGTCTCCAGGCAAATGCCGTAGATGGCCTGCGCTTCGGGAAGGGACGGGTACATGAAGAGAATCGGCCAGGTGGCGGTTTTCTGGCGGTCGGCGTGAACGCCGCGGCCGGTGATCTGGCCGAAATCCCTGATCGAGAAATCGGCCCGCCAGCCATTGCGCAAAGCGGCTTCAAGCCCGGCTTGCTCGGCCGGGGCGACCTTGCGCGCCACCTCGATCATGTAGATGTGCGGGTAGGCAGAGGCCGCGGAGGCGGCGTAGCGCATCGTCGACTCGGTATCGCTGCGGTCGACGGCATGCAGGAAAGCGGAAAACCCGGCCAGCACTGCTTCGTTGGCATCGAGTTTCTGTTTGACCTGGCCGGCCATGAGCTGGACGTCTTCATCGAAATGCCCCGACCAGCGGCTGAGCTGGGCCGCTATGAGCAGATAGCCGGCGAAGGCGATGATGCCCAGCCAGGCGACAAGAAGGAGGAGAAGCGTTGGTCGTAAACGATGGTGCGTCATCAGTGAAATCGTCATTTTTGGCGCACTGTCTCATTGGTTCCGGGGGCTGTAAATATCTCCTATGGATTACCCTAGGTAGGGAAAAGGCGATTTATTTCAATTTTTGGCTATTTTTCCGGTCGACCGTAGCAATCAGCCGAGCGGTTCGCAGCGCAGCCAGACGGTGAAGCGGGCGCCGGCGCCGGGGGCGCTGCTGGCCGTGAGGTGGCCGCCGTAGCGTTCGATGAGGTTCTTGCTGACCCACAGGCCGAGGCCGTTGCCGCCCGGCTTCTTGGCCGTGAAGAAAGGTTCGAACAGGTGTTCGAGGTCGGCCTGGCTGATGCCCGGGCCGGAATCCTCGACGGTGAGCTGGATGCCGACCGGCATGTCGGCCTCGTCCCAGTCGTCGACGGCGATTCTCAGGATGCCGCCGTCGGGCATGGCCTGGATGGCGTTGACCAGCAGGTTGATGACGACCTGCTGCAACTCGTTCTTGTTGCAGATGATCTGGCGGGCCGAATCGACCTGCTGTTCGATGGCGATGTTGCCGGTTTTCAACAGGTGACGGACGAGGAGCAGGCTGTCCTGAATGAGCTGGGCCGGGTCGGTCGGTTCGAGATAGCCGACGTAATCCTGCGGCCGGGCGAATTGCAGCAGCTTGGCGACGATCAGGCGGATGCGCTGGACCTGTTCGTGGATCAGCTTGATCTCGGGGGCGACGGGTTCGGCCTGCGGGCCGAGCAGGTCGCGCAGGACGTCGAGGTTGCCCTGGATGACGGCGATCGGGTTGTTGATCTCGTGGGCGATGCCGGCGGTGAGCTGGCCGATGGCGGCGAGTTTTTCGTTCATGACCAGTTGCGACTGGGCGGCCTTGAGGTCGGTCACCGCCTGTTCCAGCGCCGCCGTGCGTTCGGCCACCTTGGCGTCGAGCGATTCGCCCCAGCGTTTGAGCGAGGTGGCTTGGGCCTGCAGGCGGTCGAGCATGCGGTCGAAATGGGCGGCGACGATGCCCAGTTCGTCCTGGCTGGCCACCGTGCCGACGCGGGCGTCGACATGGCCGCTTTCGATGGCGTGCATGGTCGCGTGCATGCGCTCGATTGGCTTGAAAACGCGGCGCGCCCAGAGCACGGCGAAGACGCCGGCAATCAGCATGGCCAGCCCGAACAGCGCGATGACCGCGGCGAAAGCCTGGCGGCGGGCTTCGCTGAAGGGGCCTTCGAGGAAGCCGACGTAGAGCATGCCGATGCGTTGCTGGCGGCCGTTGAGCAGCGGCTCGTAGGCCGAGACATACCAGTCGCTGACGACGAAGGCGCGGTCGAGCCAGGTCTGGCCGGCGCCGAGCACGGTGTCGTAGACGGCCTGCGAGACGCGGGTGCCGATGGCCCGGGTGTCGCCAAAGAGCCGGACGTTGGTGGCGACGCGCACGTCGTCGACGAACAGCGTTGCCGTGCCGGCGCTGCCGAAGGGCAGGGCGCCGGCCGGGTAGACGATGGCGTTGAGGGTGTCGATGAAATCGAGATTCTTGTTGAGCAGCACGCCGCCGGTCAGGACGCCGATCAGCTTGCCGGCACCATCGCGGACGGGGGCGGCGGAATGGATGACGAGGCCGCGGACTTCGGCGTCGCGCCGGTCGGGGCGGGCGTTGGGGGTGTCGACGATGGGGGTGCGGGCGCGCATGGCCAGCGCGGGACTGATGGTGAATAGCTGGGGGGCCGAGAACACTTCTGTTTCGGTGGTCGCCGTGCCGGCCAGGGCGGCGGCGATGACCGACCACGGGCGGACATCGTCGGCGCCCTGGCCGACGGGCACTTCGTTGCGCGCACGGTCGACGTCGAAAAACTGCAAAAAATCGAGTTTGTGTTCCAGTTGCGTCGAGTCGAGCAGGTCGGCCACGGCAATTTCCGGCCGGCTGTGGGCGTTGCGCAGCGTACTGGCCAGTCGTTCGGAAGCGGCCAGGCTGGCCACCGAACGGCCGACGCCGTCGCTCACCCGCTCGAAATAGCCGTGGGCGACGGCAAGATCGGAGCGCACCTTGGTGACCAGCAGACGGTCGAAATAATCACCGCCCCAGTAGGCCAGCGCGGCCATCGCCAGCGGCAGCACGACGCCGAGCGGAATGAGCGCCAGCAAGAGCAGCCGGACGCGGATCGAGCGCTGGATCGGGGGGCTTATATTCCCCAGGCCTGGCACTTGCGGTCCATGGTCTTGCGCGAGATGCCGAGCCGGCGGCTGGCTTCGGACTTGTTGCCATCGCTGGCGGCGAGCACGGCGAGAATGTGGCGTTTTTCGACGGCTTCGAGGGTTTCGGCATGGCCGGCAATGGCAGCGACGCCGATGTCCGGTTCGCTGCCGATGTCGAACCAGCCGAGAATCAGCGAGCGTTCGACCAGGTTGCGCAGCTCGCGCACATTGCCCGGCCAGTCGTAATCGGCCATTCGGGCCAGGGTGCGCGGATCGAGGCTGAGCGGCGGGACGCCGAGGCTGGGGGTGAGCAGGGCCATGAAATGGTCGACCAGCAGCGGGATGTCTTCCGGCCGGTCGCGCAGCGGCGGCAGTGTGACTTCGAGCACCTGCAGCCGGTAGTAGAGATCGGGCCGGAAGCGCTGGACGGCGACTTCGGCCTTGAGATCGCGGTTGGTGGCGGCGATGACGCGCACGTCGACGGCGATTTCCTGCTCCGAGCCGACCGGCCGGATGCGCCTTTCTTCCAGCGCACGCAGCAGTTTGGCCTGGGCGGCGAGCGGCAGTTCGGAGATTTCGTCGAGGAACAGCGTGCCGCCGCGGGCGTAATAGAACAGGCCTTCGCGGCTTTGCGCGGCGCCGGTGTAGGCGCCCTTGACGTGGCCGAACAGTTCGGACTCGATGAGTTCGGCCGAAATGGCGGCGCAATTGACCGGCACGAAGGGGCCGTTGGCGCGCGGGCTCATGCGGTGCAGGGCGCGCGCCGCGACTTCCTTGCCCGTGCCGGATTCGCCGCAGAGGAGCACGGTGGCCGGCGTCGGGGCGATGCGCTTGAGGCGTTCGCAGACCTTGAACATGGCTTCCGACTGGCCGATGACGCCTTCGATGTCAGCCGAGTTGGTGCTCACTTCGCGGCGCAGCACGAAGTTTTCGCGGGCCAGGCTGGAGCGTTCGAAACAGCGCTGGATGGCGTTGAGGACCTGGGCCAGCGAGAAGGGCTTGAGCAGGAAATCGGCGGCGCCGGCGCGCAAGGCGTCGATGGCGGTGTCGAGGTCGGCGTAGGCGGTCATCAGCACGACGTCGCCGGCATAGCCCTCGTGGCGCAGCTCGTGCAGCCAGTCGATGCCGGAAACGCCGGGCAGGGCGATGTCGAGGACGATCAGGTCGTAATGGCTGCGGCTGACCATCGGCCGCGCCTGCTCGATGCTGCCGGCGCAATCGGCGACGCCGCAGCGCGTGCTGAGCGCCCGCTGCATGAAGCTCTGCATGCCCGGCTCGTCGTCCACGATAAGCACCGAGTATTGCTGCCACGGGGCCTCGTGTTGGCTTGGATTTGTCTCGTCCATGATCGTTGTTTTGGTGATTTCCGGCGGATTTTCGCACGCCTCGCCGGCCGGGGGCGGGTCATTTTGTCTGTCCGGTGGGCCGAAATGTCGCAAGGCCGGGCCGGTCATTTCGGTTTTGGCCGTTTTTTCCGGTCGACCGTGGCAGGCATCGAAATTGCTGCGTCAAAGCGCCGGCTATAATGCCGGCGCGGTCTGAGTACCGCACTGGAATAGGTGGCACCCCGGTGCCTTGTAAGCTGCCGTGACATCCGCACGGCGGCGGTTGCTGGATAAATCGGAGTACAACATGAAATTGTCTACCCTGCGCCGAATGGCGCTCAAGGGCGCGCTCGCCTGCGCTGCCTTCACTGCCCTCCCGGCGGTCGCAGACCAGGCCATCCTGCGTGTCTCGGCCATTCCCGACGAGGCGCCGACCGAACTGCAACGCAAGTTCGCGCCGCTCGGCAAATACCTCGCAGCACAGACCGGCCTGAAAGTCGTGTTCACCCCGGTGTCCGACTACGCCGCCGTCGTCGAATCGCTGGCCACCAGGAAGATCGACCTCGCCTGGCTCGGCGGCTTCACCTTCGTGCAGGCCAAAATCCGCACCAACGGCACGGCCATCCCCATCGCCCAGCGCGAGGAGGATGCCCGCTTCACCTCGAAGTTCATCACCGCCGACCCGGCCATCAAGACGCTGGCCGACCTCAAGGGCAAGACCTTTGCCTTCGGCGCGCCGTCGTCCACCTCGGGCAGCCTGATGCCGCGCTTCTATCTGCAACAGGCCGGGCTGAACCCGGAGAAGGATTTCAAGAACGTCGCCTACTCCGGCGCCCATGACGCCACGGTGGCTTTCGTCGCCGCCGGCAAGGCCGAAGCCGGTGTGCTCAACGCCTCGGTCTGGGACAAACTGGTCGAGCAGAAGAAGGTCGATACTGACAAGGTGCGCGTCCTCTCGACGACGCCGCCGTACTTCGACTACAACTGGACGGTGCGTGGCGATCTCGATCCGGCGCTGGTCAAGAAGCTGACCGACGCCTTCCTCAAGCTCGACCCGGCCAACCCCGAACACCAGGAAATCCTCGCCCTGCAACGCGCCGCCAAGTTCATCCCGACCAAAAAGGAGAACTACGACGGCATTGAAAAGGCCGCCCACGCCGCCGGCTTGCTGAAGTGAGCTTTTGCTTGAACGGCGTCGGGCTGACCCACGCCAACGGTTTTGCCGCGCTCAGGGAGATCACGCTCAAGGCGGAAAAGGGCGAGCGCATCGCCCTGATCGGCCCCTCGGGCGCCGGCAAGACCTCGCTGCTCTCGGTGCTCGGCACGGCGCTGGCGCCGACGGTTGGGACCGCGGAGGTTCTGGATTTTGGCCCAAATTTCCGGTCGACCGTAGCACTCGCCAAATTGCGCGCCCGCATCGGCACCGTCCATCAAGCGCCGCCGATTCCCGGCCGGCAACGGGTCGTCACGGCCGTTCTGGCCGGCAAACTCGGCCAGTGGCCGGCCTGGAAGTCGCTCGCCTCGCTGCTCTATCCGCTCGACCTGGCTGGCGCCCGCGCTGCGCTCGACCGCGTCGATCTCGCCGACAAACTGTTCGCCCGCTGCGACCAGCTGTCTGGCGGCCAATTGCAGCGCGTCGGCATCGCCCGCGTGCTCTACCAGCAACCCGAGCTGATCCTCGCCGACGAGCCGGTCTCCGCCCTCGACCCGACCCTGGCCCTGGCCGCCATCCGCCTGCTCGTCGCCGACGCCGAAGCACGCGGCGCAACGCTGGTCGCCAGCCTGCACGCCGTCGACCTGGCGCTCGGCAACTTCTCGCGCATCGTCGGCGTCAGGGCCGGGCAAATCGCTTTCGACCTGCCGGCTAGCGACGTCAGCACCCCGCTGCTCCACGACCTCTACGCCAGCGAAGGCGACGAACTGCCGGTGCTGGCGCACGAACCGCACTTCCTGCCGCCAGCCGCCGCCAACGACGCGGCGACGCGGGCCGTATGTTGCTGAATCCTACCGCGTACGACCCCGCCGCCCGCACCCGCCTGATCGGCGCGCTGGCCACGCTGGTCATCCTCTGGCCGTTGTTTCAGGCCGCCGAGGTCAAGCCCGGCGTCTTGTTCGATCCGGGCAACCTCAAGGTCATCGGCAACTTCTTGGCCGGCTTCCTGCCGCCGGAAACCGGGGCCGAATTCATGGGTTATCTGGCCAAGGCGACGCTCGAAACGCTGGCCATCGCCACCGCCGGCATGGCGCTGGCCTTTCTCATCGCCGTGCCGATGGC
>Ga0209211_10000172_pt1 | contig 141280 bp, 167 predicted proteins | sample RifGroA2_FD_183992 | JGI IMG/M metagenome (GOLD analysis project Ga0209211, IMG submission 183992) | Groundwater microbial communities from Rifle, Colorado, USA - Groundwater A2 (SPAdes) (version 2) | ecosystem: Environmental > Aquatic > Deep subsurface > Groundwater | place: Rifle, Colorado...
CTTCATCGCCCTTTAGAGTCAAGGCATCCACCGCACGCCCTTACTCAGAACTCCCGTCAGGAATTCTGAGAACCGCGTGTTCTGCCCGCCACATTTTTAATGTGCCGGGACTTTTGTTGCCCATACTGTAGACGATACAGTATGAGTTCCTGCGTTGATGCGGTCTACACCACACCAACACTTTTGTTTGATTCTTTTGTCGTCAGCGCTCCGCGCGCCGACCGCAGACGCACGCAGACATTACGCAGACTGTCGCAGAAAAAATGCACTGCATTCTTTCCGCGTTCTTCTGCGTTCGTTCCGCGTCATTCCGCGGTCAGTGCAAAGCACTGACTTGTCGCTCTTCAGTTGTCAACGAGCAACATATGGACATCAAAAAAACCGCTTGAGAGCGGCATCGGTTGCGCAGCTTTTAGCTGGCTACCTACGCCACTTTTGAGGGATTTGAAATGATTACCATATGTGCCGAGGAGTATAGCGGACACGGTATTGCATGTCAACCAGTTAAACCGGCATTTTTCGTGGATAACTGGTGTACGGATTAATCCTCCAGATCTTCGACGGTTTTTTCTGCGTTTTTTAGGTCTTCTGAGTCAGTAATTTGTATCCACGCGTCGGTTTGGACAAGCTCAAGAAGTATTCCAGACGCCCGTGAAGCCGCAAGAACTGTTTGCGGAAGTCCAAACTCTTCAGATCTTTCTTTTGCTTGAACTAGAACCATCTCGTGTCCGAACAATCTGATGTCGAGCGAAAATAAATTTGTTGACACTAAACCCGGAGTGCTATGTTCATCGCTTTCAATGATATCCGCAATATTTCCATTGATGGTTATTATCTTCCCGCCTCCTTGAATTCGCGATGTCTCCATAGCAAACATGAGCCAAGTGTCGCTCTGGCAAGCACGCTTTATGTCATCTTTACTGTACAAATCGTCCCCCATCATCACAATGAATTTCTCCAGCAAGATTTCACGGGCGCTCCATAGTGCTCCGGCTGTACCGCAAGCTGGTCCCTGCTCTACATAAGTAATTTTCTTTCCTTTATAGTTGTTTCCAAATCGTTCTCGTATCAACCTTCTCAGATATCCGACTACCAAAACTATTTCATCTACTTCATCCGGTAACACATCAAATTTATGCTCGAGAAGAGTTTTGCCCCTTACTTCCAAAAGCGGCTTCGGGATTTTCTCCGTTAGGCCTTTCATTCTGGTTCCGCGTCCTGCCGCTAAAATAACAGCCTGCATATCTTGCATTGTAGCAAATACAAAACACCCCCCTCGTGGGGAGCGTTTGTTTGCCAATATTCTTGGCAGAGAAACACAACGCTAATTATTGTGTGAGATTTCTGAACGAACGCGCTCTATAGTGCGAGCCGCCGCTTCTTTGCCTCCGAGCCCAAATGCCAGGCCGAAAGAAAGAGCGAACGCAACTACAAGTCCTTGGAAGAGCGTCGTGACCAATTCACTTGCGACATTGAGCTGCGTCAAAGCCGCGAGAATGCCGAAAATCCAAATCGCGTATTTGGCGACTGTGCCGGCTAGATTCGCCGCATGCGCGCCAGTAGCGCGAGCAGAGCCAGCTACCAAATTCTTTACCAGTTCCGCAACTATCGCGGTAATTATCAGAATGATAACCGCGACAATTACCTGCGGGAGGTAAAGGAGCACCACTTGCTGAAGGAAGGTAATTACTCGATTCAGACCCAGAATGTCGAGGGCCGACATCAAGAACACGATCACTACGAACCACTTGACTAGTGTGGCCAGAAAACGCCCGATGTCTAGATTGAAGCCCGCGTTTTTTGCCGCTTCGTTGACGCCAGCCGCCCTCAGGGCGTCATCTACGCGCAACACCTTCACTATCTGCTCAACAACTCGATACAGAATAATACTGACAACCCAGCCGATTACAAAGACAACAACCGCTATCAAGATATTCGGCAGGTATTGCACGACAACCCACCACAGATTCTGTAGCGAAGTTTGAACAACGCTTGCTGATTGTGAAACTATCATATATTGAATCTTATAAATATTAATAACCTATTAATAATAGATTGTAACGATTTCGACCTCGTATAGCGTCAATAGTAACATTGCGAAGAGCCAAATCAGCGCAGAAGATGCCACAGTGTGGATAGCCAAATGAAGGCAATTTTAGGCAGTTTGCAGGCCGTTTTCACCCCGTTAGAAGTCTGTCTTAAGTGACTATTACGCTTTGTTTCTGACATACTTTGTTTTTTGCCATGTCCCCGCTAATTCAACGCAGAAAAAATCGCTCAATTTTTTCTGTCAAAGACTTCTAACGGGGTTCACTTAAGAACACCGGCTCGGTCGAGCAGAATCATGTTGGGGTAGTCCAAGATATCGCGAATAAGGTGGTCTTGAATAGTAAGCCGATAGGAAAACTCCATGGTTCCAAATGTTGAATACCTTATTTCTCTCCCGTAGAGCGGTTCAAGCGATCTTATGGCATTTTCAAGGCGATTCTCGTTTAAATTATCGGCGACGACTATCAAATCCACAGGTCTAGTTACATCTCCCATAAAACATCCCGACGCTATAACGACGGAGAGACGGCCGGTATTTTTCAACACATCTAAAATATGATTGTATCGTATGGGAGAAATCTCGTGAACAAAAGAGGATAGGGCGCGCAGATACTTGAATTCCGGATCCAGAAACCAAGAATTTTCTTGTTTTGCGCCGTGACTTGTCTTTTTCCCGCGAGCACCTTTCCCCTTCTTTTTCGCTTGGACAACATCTTTTCCCCTCTTTATGATGCCCAATTTCTCCAGAATTTTAATTTCACGATTCGTTGATTGAGTGCTTAAGCCGGCGCGCTTGGCTAACTGAACAACTGTCAGAGGGTCCGACTTATCTGATTGATTGAATATGAATACGCGAACCAGCTTAGCTCTCGATTGATTGCCTAGAAATGCGACTAAAAAGTCCTCACCCATATCACCAACTCTAGCATAAAATGGGGACGATTACATATGCACCTTAGCCGATTCGTAGCTACGAATCGGCATCGCACGCACCTTAGTGCGCGTGACCACGGAAAAGTTACTTGGGAGTAACTTTGAGCCTCGAGTTGCTACTCTCGGCATCTCTCGCGCCTTCGCGCTCGGGACCTACGGTAAGGTTACTTCAGAGTAACCTTACCCCCCGCTGTCTCAATTTTTTTCTTCCATTCCTCCGCTGTTTCCTTCTTTACTCCTTCTTTCAACATAGCGGGAGCGCTCTCTACCAAGTCCTTCGCCTCCTTTAATCCAAGCGCGAGAACTTCTTTTACAACTTTGATTACCGCAATTTTCTGGTCTCCGACAGCAGTGAGTTCAACATTGAACTCGCTCTTGTCTTCTCCGGCCGCCGCCACTCCTCCTTCTGCCGGTCCGGCAACCGCCGCCTGAGCCGAAATGCCGAATTTCTTTTCCAATAATTTTACGAGTTCATTTAACTCCAACACTGTCATTTGTTCAACCTGCTCAACGAGCGCCTTGAACTTTGCTGGCACTTCCACGGACGCTTCAGTGGCTGGTGTAGTTTGTTCTTCTGTCATAACGAATAGTTAATAGTTAATAGATAAGTAGTGTGTAGTAAATGCAAATGCTTTTACTGTTTCTTTTCCGAGATTGCACTAAGCGCAATAACAAGTCCGCGCATTGGCGAACTTATTACATTCACAAACATCCCACGCAATGATTGAAGCGAAGGAATGGTTGCGATTTCACGCATTCTCTCTGCGCCCACAAATTTACCCTCGAAAATGCCTCCGAGAATGAAAAGTTTCTCGCCCCCGAACTGTTTCGCAAATTTCCAAACCAGTCGAGCTGGCGTTGTCGGATCGCCGTCCAGAGTTCCGTCGTACGCAATCGCAACTTCGCCTCCAAGCGGGATGTCTTTGTGCTCCAAACCAAGTTTGTCCAGAGCCCTCCGGATGAGCGTCTTCTTCGCAACTGTGTAAGAAACTCCGTCTGCTCGAAAATTTCTTCGCATCGCAGATTCCTCTGCGACGGTAATCTTCGTAAAGTGTACGAGAACAGCCGATGAGGCGCTCTTAAGCGCTTTCTCCAACTTGTCGATAATTTGTCCCTTCTGTTCTTTTGTTTTCGCCATCTTAGAGATTCTTAATGAGCGTAGCGAATTTAGAAGCTCTTAGACCCCTCCCCAATTTAGCATCACACAAACCAATCCCAATTTCTATATTCTGTCGAGACTGTCTCAACCAACATGCAAGATTATAACTTTGGAACGGATGCGAAATTGGTGAGGGGTAAGAAAACCCGCTGCTCATATTTTTTAACAAGGCACTCGAGAGTTTCGACCTCGGCAAGCCTGACAAGAACAGGTTCTAGGTTCTAGGGGCTAGGTTCTAGGAGAATTCCCTGACACCTGGTCCCTGAAACCTGTCACCTGTTCAACGCTCGCTGTCTCTAGCCTTACGCGTAGCATTCTACCCATTTCACGCATTGAGTCAATGCGCCAGATCTTCTTCAAGCTACAAGCTACCGGCTACAAGCTCTACTCCTATTGCCTATCCTGTACCCACGAACCAACCGACGCGGTTTGTGTTGAATCAGTTGAATCAATCGATGAGGTGTATTTGTCTATCGTCACAGTAATCGCAAGACTTATCACGATAAAAGCGAGGAAGCCGAAAGTGAAGCGAAAGAATGAGCTTGTCATGTGTGCATTATAAACTACGCACGGCTAGTAGCCAGTTAGCCAGAAAATAACTGTGCCTGTCCCCGTTATTCTGCCGTTATTCTGTCCCCGTTATTCATATTAGATACTATATTGTTCAGGAGCGTATTCTGTTGGAACGTAACCGGCTGTTTGAAAAACCCCAGAATTTCCATTGTAGTTAGTATACGTATCTCCATAATTTGGAGCGCCATATTCTCGGACTTGAGGATATTGATAATCCCAATTACTCCAATTATTCCAATTTTGATTTAGTGCTTGTTGCCAACCAGTTCCGTAGAGCCCCTCTCCGCCAGCATCTTGTTGGAATACTACACTCCTAATACCAACCGTCTCGTTATCATCTGCGGGCACTCCTTGAGAATTGACTCTGTAGAATCCTCCTATGTCAGAAGTGGGCGACCCGCTGTCAGCGACATCATTATAATTAGCCCATCGTACTGGTCCTGATCCAGGTGCAGAAGCGGACTGTCTTGCTTCATCATCGAATGCGACAGCACTGTTATCTTGCCCACTACTGGGCGACCTAGCGCCTGTAATCCAATTGAGTATTGGGCCGATTAATGGGATGTCGACGTAATGAACTGGAGGGAGCGGCTCATCGAGACAGTCCCCATTGTACGCAAAGCGCACACATGGTGGTTGGGCAGTAGCCGGGGCGGGGGCTGGGGCGGGGGCATTACTTGATCCGACAAGTTGTTGACTAGCTTCAGAGCTATACGGTGCCCCCACCTTTGCAACTACAGCATTACTAGGTGTTTCTGCTGGCAAGACACTATATCCCCACTGAAAATTCGCTTGTTGATTGCAACCAAATTCAGACTGGCTGTTAGCCTGGCAAGCAGTCATAAACTCTGAGCGAGAACTGAAATCAGACGGATTTAAAGCCGTTTTTCCTGCCTCCACAGTGGTCCATCCACGTTCCGTCTTAACAATGGTCGTGCCATCAAACGCGCTTCCGGCAGTCACAATTCCTTGCCCCGATGCATTAGCTACAGCTTGCGCGCTACCAGCGACAGGTTCGACATCCCCCGTGAATCTATACCATGGGCTTTGTGAGTTATCCACATTCCCGCCACTAATAAAAGGAACATAGGGGCCTTGAGGACCTCCGACTTGTTTGGGTTCTAATAATTTGGGCCCGGGTGCTTCATTTGCTGGGGCATCGCTTGCTGCAAAAGGATTAATCGATGTTCTATTTTTCAGATAATATGCTTTTTGTGCCACTTCGCCACAGGTCCATCCTTGTTTCGCAGTACAGGGTGATGAAACGTTTTCATAATACTCTTGAGCTGAAAGATTGGGTGCCCATCCCGGCACGCTTGGATCCCTAGTTACTTGGGCTGGAGCCGTATTTGGGAATAATCTTTGTGCTGAGTTAGGTATAGTCGTTATGTCTGAATTTGCTCCCGCTTCTGTGCTGTAAATCATTCCTGAGCCAACTCCAACCACAGGACCTCCAATAAAACGTGTAAATGGACTCTTTATTATGTTGCCGATTCTGCTAAACCATGATTCTTCGACAACTGCTCCCCCAGCCCGTTGAAAAGCCCTCAGAGCGTCGCCCGTAGTAGGAAAATCAGCGCGAGCTGGAATGGGAACGCTAACAAGCGACAGCAATACAAAAAGAATCAAGAGCGATTGGATTGAAAGGCGGGATGAGGTCATAGGATGGGGACAGGTTTTGGGTTCCAGGTTTTAGGCTTTAGGTCTAATCTACCTCCATACACGATACTCCATACACGATACGCGCAACTACAGTGGGTGGGGATAACGGGGGCGCTCAGAGACATGGCCGTTTAAGACGGAGGAATCACTCAAACCGTCTTAAACGGCCATGTCTCCTCGCTGAAGATGGAAAAAGCGTAGTAAACGGGGAGAGTCACCCTTTCCACTTTTTCGCTGACTTTAGGATTGTGGTACTGTTGTGAACATATGAAGAAGAGAAAAGAGTCTGGATTTGACAAACTTGCGCGCCTGATAAAATCGGAGAGTGACGATATTCGGAGTACGATGGCGACTAAGGCAGAGACAGCTACTAAAGCTGACATAGCCAGCATGCGGAAGGATATGGCGACCAGGGCTGATATTGCGGGAATCATGACAGAGCTTACCGATATTAAACAGCGGCTTAAAGCCGTAGAGGTCGCAGTCGAGAATCATGCCGGGTTTAGCAAAGAAATCGACCTCGCGTTTGCACGTATCGCTGTAATTTAGAAACATCTTGGAATCAAACAGAAAGTGCGGGCGTGAGTTCCGAGGAGACACCTTGCACATGCCAAGGAGTCACCTCGGAACTATTTCTGCCCTCTCGTTTTCCAGGCGTTGATATTTTTGTGATTGCCGGAGAGGAGTACATTAGGTACTCGGTACTTTTTGCCTTTCCATACAAGAACTTCCGGGCGGGTATAGACCTCGGGGCTTGAGACGCGGGAGCGCTCTAGGGATTCGGCTTTTCCTAAAACTCCGGGAATAAATCTCGCAACGGCGTCAATTACTGTTGCCGCCGGCAGTTCCCCGCCTGTTAAAACATACGGGCCGACAGAAACCGGCTTCGCCCGGAGGATTTTCTGCACGCGCGCGTCCACTCCCTCGTACCGCCCGCAAATAAGCAGAATGTTCCGTCTTTTGGATAATTTTTTCGCCGCTTTCTCGTCAAACTGAACTCCATCGGTAGAAAAAAATATCTTATCAAAACCGGTCTTTTTTCCGATGGCCTTTTGCGTTGCGCGCAACATCGCTTCCGGATCCAACACCATTCCCGGACCTCCGCCATACGGGCGCTGGTCTACTCTTTTGTGTTTCCCTACCGCAAATTTCTTCGGGTCATAAAATGAAATCTTGATTAATTTATCCTCTACAGCGCGCCCGAGAATCGAGCTCTTGATATACGGCTCGATCGATTCGGGGAATAACGTGATGATGTGAAAATGAAGCATAGCTCGTAGCTTGTAGCTTGTAGCCAGAGAAATACGAAAGCAAGAAACGGAGCTTGGGTCTTTTGCTACAAGCTACTGGCTACCGGCTACTGGTTGTTTTTGAGATCCTTAATCACATCCTCAACCGTAGTGTCGCGCACGTATGTCACGGCGGGGGCAGAGCTTCCCATCTCGCTCCTGCGCGGCGCGCGCTCGCTTCCCTCTGGCTCCTCAATTTTAAGATTCACTCGCGCGTCGTTCTTCATTCCGACCACTCGCAAAACAGTCCGAATCGCCTTCGCCGTTTGGCCGGAGCGCCCGATAATCTTTCCCATGTCATCCCTGTGAACAGAGAGCACGAGCAGAACGCCCATCTCGTCTACCGTGCGGGTGATTTTCACGTCCTCCGGATGATCTGCTAATGCCTTAACAACATACTCTAAAAACTGCTGGTCTTGTTCCATATTCCGTTTATCCGTCGCTATCTTGTAATTGGTATGAGAGTACAAGAGAAAAGCCAAATTGACAAGTGAGAGAGATGTATAATAATGGCGCCCATGGCCGAAACACCTGCCAAGGAACAGTCTGGCTTGCTTTCAAATATTCTTGCGGTCGCCGGTTTGGTAATACTGCTGGGGATACTTATTTGGGGAACCACTCATCTGGCGGCGCTTTCCGGCTCGTGGTTTTCATCGTTTTCATTCTCGTCCCCTTCTTCCTCAAAAACCATAAAAGTGACAGTGCCGACAAAGAAAATATCTTCCGGCGAGCAGTTTTCTGTTTCATGGAAATACAATCCGCGAAATGTCGGTACGTATGCGTTGCTATATCAATGTAAAGAGGGCTTTCAATTCAAGGCGACAGTAGCCGGGAACACGCCAGTTGCGATTCCATGCGGAATCGGATACACGATGCTGGCGGAAAACAACAAGTTTGACGTTATCCCACTTCTTTCTGGAACATCCTCGGTTGATGTCCAGCTTTCCATTATTTTTATGTCGAGTGCGGCAACCGCAACCGGCACGCCTTCGCAAGTGCGTGGAAATGCTAAGGTGACGATTATCCATTCAACAAGCACGCTTCCCCAAGCGGCCGAAAATACCCCTGTCGAGAAAACTTCTATGCTGCAAACTGTTGAAACTCCGTCGACTAATGCTACAGACAGCCCAAATCTCTCCGTGCGCATTTTGTCCAAGGGCGTTATTGATCCGATAGGCGGAAACATTATTTCCCGAGAACCAACATCGCCTAATGACCTAGTCTCGGTGCGGTTCCTAATTTCAAACGATGGCGGCACATCAACCGGCCCGTGGTACTTCACGGCCAAGCTTCCGACATCGCCGAACTATCCTTACACTTCTCCCGCGCAAGCGCCGCTCAAAGCCGGCGGGAAAATTGAGAACATGTTGCGTTTCAAAAACGCTATTCCGGGAGGAGTCTTTTCCGTGACAGTTGACCCTGTAAACGAAGTTAAAGAATCAGACGAGGGCAATAATTCCGCGAGTACGAGTATCTAGTGGGCAGGAGGTAGGAGTTAAGAAATAAGAACCAAAATGTTCAACACCGAGTGTTGAACATTTTGTATTTGCTACAAGCTACCGGCTACAAGCTTATGGCTTTCTTAGATATCCAAAGTCGCCTCCTTAGCATGCGACTGAATGAATGATTTCCGCGCTGGCACATCCGTTCCCATCAACATATCGAACACCATGTCGGCATCTTCAGCGTCTTCTATTGTGACGAGTTTCAGAATTCTCCTAGAGGGGTCCATGGTAGTTTCCCACAATTCATCCGAGTTCATTTCGCCCAAACCTTTGTAGCGCTGGACGGATAATTTTGCGTTTTTCCCGACGTTCCGACTTTCGTCGGAAGTCTGGACCCCGACCCCTTCGGGCGTCGGCGCTTCGTCCTCAACCTCGCTCTCCAAGGGAGCATCTTTCCCAGCAATGGCAACTCGCTCTTCATCGGAATACGCGTAGCTGATTTCTTTTCCTTTCTTTATCTTGAAAAGAGGCGGTTGAGCGATATAGATAAAACCGCCTTCTATCAACGGCTTAAAGTGCCGATAAAAAAGCGTGAGGAGTAGCGTGCGGATATGCGCGCCGTCAACATCGGCATCTGTCGCGATAATTATTTTGTGGTAGCGGAGTTTTTCTATATTGAATACATCGCCAATCGCGGTACCAAGGGCAACTACGAGATTCTTAATTTGTTCAGATGCAAGCATTTTGTCGATTCGAGCGCGCTCAATGTTCAAAATCTTTCCGCGCAAAGGAAGGATGGCCTGAATGCGCCTGTCGCGCCCCATTTTCGCGGTACCTCCGGCCGAATCTCCCTCCACAATAAAGAGTTCGCCCTCTTCCGCAAGCCGTGTCTGGCAATCGGCAAGTTTCCCCGGCAGAGTCATTCCATCTAACGCGCCTTTGCGTAAAATGCTGTCTTTGGCGGCTTTCGCGGCTTTGCGCGCTTTCATAGCGAGCGATACTTTGCCTAAAATAGCCCGCGCCTCGTCGGGATTTTCCTCAAGAAACATTCCGAATGATTCGCTGAAAACAGTCTCCACAGCCCCGCGCGCCTCAATGCTTCCCAGTTTTCCCTTGGTCTGCCCCTCAAATTGAATTTCGCGGAGTTTTACCGAAACGACCGCGGTAAGGCCTTCAAGCACGTCATCGCCCGTGAACGTTTCGCTCTCTTTCGTTCCGTTTCCATTTTTGAGCTGTCCATTCAGAGTTCTGGTAAGCGCGGATTTGAAACCGGTGATGTGCATTCCGCCCTCGCTGTTATATATATTGTTTGCGAAAGCCGAGATGCGCGAGGTGATGTCGTCCACATATTGAAGCGCTACCTCAACCTGCACGTTATCTTGCTCTTTCTCCACATAAAAAACTGTTTTGTGGACGGGCTCCAAGTGCCTGTTGTGGAATGATACGAGCGAACGCAGGCCTCCTTCAAAATAGAATGTGGTGGAAGGCGCTTCAATCGCTAATTCCCGGAGATAGAAAACCCCATCATCGAAATTCCCCAAGGACGGTCCTTTTGGGGAACCGGTCTGCCGAAGATCGAGAATGGTAATCCGCAACCCGCGCACGAGATACGCCTGCTGGCGCATGTGCGCGACAATGGTATCCCAACTTAATGTGCGGTCGGGGAAAATTGAAGAGTCTGACTCAAACGTGATGATGGTGCCGTGCAATTTGGAAGCGCCGATTTTCTTCGCCTTGCCGATTGGCTTCCCGCCATTTTTGTATTCCTGCAAAAATTTGACTCCGTCGCGATGTACTTCCGCGCGCACGTGCGATGAAAGCGCGTTAACGACGGAAACGCCAACGCCGTGGAGCCCGCCGGAAACTTTGTATCCATCGCCGCCGAATTTTCCTCCGGCGTGGAGCATGGTCATCACTGTCTCAAGGGTGGAGACTTTCGTCTTCGGGTGAATGTCTACCGGAATGCCCCGGCCATTGTCGGCGACGCGCACTTTGTTATCGGGCAAAAGAGCGATTTCAATGTCATTTGCAAATCCTCCCATCGCCTCGTCGCGCGAGTTATCAAAAACTTCCCACACAAGATGGTGGAGCCCCGTGGAGCTCGTCGTCCCGATGTACATGCCGGGCCTCCGACGCACCGCTTCGAGTCCCTCGAGTACCGTGATGTCGCTTGCGCTGTATGAAGAACCCCCTGATTTCGGGGTAGGTTTTGTGGCCTTTTCTGCTTTCTTTTTAGCCATATTTATGGGGTTCATTGTATCAGAAAAAGACCCCTTTGCATAGAGGATATGTGTATAAAATCTAGACCATTACCGCACCTCCCAGCCCCGTTTTTTGACCTCTTTGTATACGCTTTCCATAACCGCGTTTGCCTCCTCATCAGTAAGCGTTTTCTCAAAAGATTGAAGCACAAGGCGGAACGCGTATGAGATCTTCCCCGCTTTTTCGAATGTGTCGAATAATTCGCTTCGCACGAGAAGCTCTCCTGATTCTTTCCGGATGACTTCCAGAATCTCCTCCGGCTTTGTACCGGTCTCTGTCCAAAGCGCGATATCGCGAACGATAAACGGATATCGAGAAAAAGACTGATAGCGTTCGGTTGTTGAAATCGGGAAATTCTCATAGTGATCTGCGTTTACTGTCGTGAGTTTGCCTTCCGTGATTTTCCCCCCTTGTTTTGTTTCAATTGCCATACCGACCATCACGCTCTCTCTGCCGCCATTCCACACGGTGCCTATTTCGAATAATTTCACTTCTTTCAGACCAAGTAAATCTTTACTGCGGACATTCTTCTGGAGCGCCTCCGCGAGCCCGTCCGCAAGATTACCGCGCAGATACGGGCGTACCCCGTCGACTTTGTTAGCAACCACCCGTTCGCCCTTTTCAGAAAACACAGAGGTGAACACCTCTGAATATCCCTTTTCTATTAATCCCGCGCGGGTTTTTTCGCTCTGAGCGAAATTAATATTAATGGCAAGTGCCTCTTTGAGTTCTGGAAGTTCCGCGGAAGGAATTTTATCGTACCCCACTATACGTGCGACTTCTTCCACCAAATCTTCCGGTATTGAAATATCAAGCCGCTCAAATGGCACCTCAACCTTGAAAATCCTATGAGATGACATCTCATAGGATTTTCGTGTAAGGCCAAGGCGAATGAATGCATCTGCGATATCTTTTTCTGTGAGCGAAGTTCCTAGGATTTGATTGACCTGCGCGACAGATACTGAAACCTGTTTCTTTTCTTGCGGTTTAGGATATTCATCGGCAAACCCGACAAGTTCGCCACCGGCAATTTTGAGAATTAAATCGGTCGCCGCGCGCATGCCATACGCCGCGAGTTCGGGCGAAATGCTCTGCTCAAATCTTTGAGATGCATCGGTACGAAGCTTTAATTGCTGTGCAGTCTTTCGCACCGAAGCGCCATCAAAATTCGCCGACTCAATTATTATGTCTGTTGTTGCCTCATTCACTTCTGCGACTTTTCCTCCCTTTACGCCTGCAATTCCTATCACGGCATCTGCATTCCCGTCTGCAATAACGAGCATAGATTCCGAAAGTACATATTCTTTGGCATCCAACGCCAACATCTTCTCGCCCTTTTTGGCATCTCTAACTTGAATCCTGAATTCACTTTTGCCTATTGCCTCTTGCCTCTTGCCTATTTTCCCCGCATCAAACGCATGCAGTGGTTGTCCAATGTTGAACATGACAAAATTTGCCGCATCTACGATGTTGTTGATTGATTTCTGGCCTATTGATTCAAGGTTCTTTCGCAACCAGTCTGGCGATGCACCAACCTTGACCCCTTTGATATATCCGGCGATATATCGTGCGCACAAAGGGGTATCAATCGAAACTTCCCCATGTCGGGATTTCGTAAATCCCGACATGGGCTCCCGAAGCGGATCGCCCTTCATCGGAATATTTAAAATCGCCGAAAGCTCCTTTGCGATTCCGCGATGCGAGAGGCAATCATGCCCGCGGTTCGGCGTCACTTTAACATCAAGAATTTCATTTTCTACACTCTCAATCTCAAAAGCATGAAATGTGAGAGCGTCAGCAAGCGTCTGCGCATCAGGCAAAGGTGCGGTGAAAAAAGTCTGGAGCCAGTTGCGAGATATTTTCATACTATTTTAGAAATTGAAATCTTTTTCTACCTTTCCTGTCCAAAGAGTCAGCTGTTTTTGCCCGACCATCTCTCTGGAGTTTTTGCCACAACTTGCGAGCTTCGTAGCGTACATCAGGACTTGAGTATAGGGACGCGCCGTATGCCCTTTTACAGTATGCATGCATCAACGCCAGACGTCGCTCTGCAAGACCACGTCTCTGAAAATCAGAGGATTCCGTAGTTGCTGTCCACTCAGGGTATGGCGTATGTTTCCCTTGCAACATCTCAGAATGAACGATTGTGCTTTCCCCAGCGATTTTGCCCGAAATAAAATCAACAAAATGGCTCATGCGAGATTTTGCATAATCCAAACTGTGAGTAGCGATGTAGGAAGTGATCCCAGGTTGCTCGACCTTCAAACTCTCTTCCCAAGGATGAACAGCGCTGAAGCTAAAACGCGATTCATGTTTGCGTTTACTTTCCAATAATTCCTGCACATTGAGAGGTATCTGCCTCATATCAATCGCTTCAAAGGGGAAAATATCCTCCTGGCCACGCTCTGGCGGAGTGTAAAGACGCTCCTTTCTTCTCTGAAATAAATTGGTTAATTGCGGGAATTTCATACCTAGAATTGATTAATAAACCTCAAATCCGCCGAGTGCATAAGACGTATGTCGTCTATGCCCCATTTGAGCATTGCCAGGCGGTCTATTCCGAAACCGAATGCGAATCCTTGATACTTCTCTGAGTCGACGCCGGAATTTTTGAGAACATTCGGATGCACCATGCCCGCGCCGCCCATCTCCATCCATTTGTCGCGGAGTTTTTCCGGCACCCTAAACGCTTCGCTTTGCGAAGCGTCGGGCGAACTTCCCGCTTCGCGGGAAGTTTTAGCCTCCATCAATTGCATATCCACCTCGACTGATGGTTCAGTGAAAGGGAAAAAGCTCGGGCGAAATCGCACTTCAACGGAGGTACCGCCGAACAGTTCTTGGAAAAATCGCGCTAGAGTTCCTTTGAGTTGCGCAAGCGTCACATCTTCCCCTACCGCAAGCGCCTCTATCTGAAAGAATTCCGACTCGTGCCCCATATCGGTCGCCTCGTTTCTGAATACCTTGCCCATGGACACTATTCGGTACGGCGGTTGGATTCCCTTCTTCACTTGAGATTCCATATAGCGTATCTGCACATTCGATGTGTGCGTACGTAGAACATTTCCCTGTTCATTTTTTATGAAGAAAGTGTCCTGCATGTCGCGCGAAGGATGGTCTTTCGGCACATTTAGGGCGTCAAAGTTGTACCATTCGCTTTCAAGTAAAGGCCCCTCCGCGAGAGAAAACCCCATATCAAAAAAGATTTTGTTCGCTTCCCGTATCAGAGAAGATATCGGGTGCAAGTGTCCTCTCTGAACGTCCTGCGGTTTCATGCTGTCAGTATACTAAAGTCCCTCGATTTCGTAGAGCTTATTCCCGTTTTTCACGATTAGCTTGCCGTCAATGATGCGGAAGATGGCTCCGCGTCGGGGGTACACAGGAGAAACGCTCGGCGTCGGGCGAATATCTGCCTCCGCAAGGAAGACCCCCTCTTCTTTTGTCGCATATACTACGCCTCCGCCGAAAAACGAGGCTTCCAAGCTTTTTTGCGCGCCGTTTTCTATCGGAATTTCTTTCACGCAGTAAGAGGGCCGACCGCAAAAGTTGCTTGTTTGCAATACGCTCTCATCGCCCAAGCGTACAAATACATTTCCATTCTCGATAAATACAGATTCGCCATATGCGCCGCGCGTGCTGGTCGCGGCTTTCACATAAAATGCGGCTTTGTATAAATCATACTCTGATTTGGAAATCACTTTGGTGGTAGAGGCGCCCGCGCCATATGAAATGAGCACTGCTCGAATGTCATTTGGAATTAGAAACGCCCGAGTATCAGAAACAAGATTCTCCTCCACCACGAGAGTTCTGTGCCAAGGCCTAAGGCCCTCGCGCGTAACAAGAATTTCATACGAACTTGGGGCGAGATTATCTATATAAAATCCTCTTTTCACTATACCGCTAGTGCCCACTGCCTCTCCGTTAATAGAAACATCGGCACCCGCATATGGAACCGAAATAAATATTCCGCCTGTTTTTATGAATCCAAATCCGTTCCTAAAATTGTATCCGCTAGCAAAAAATAATGCCACTGGAAGACAAATCAAAAAAAGCAGGATGAGACCGTAGAGATACATTCGTCGTGTACTGCGTGGAAACGGTTTCATTTTCTAGTTATTTTCGGCGTTACCCAGAATCCTAAATACCTCCCGAAAAATAATCGGATTTGAGCGTCAAGACCGGGAATAGATGTGAATATTACCATTGTTGCTGGAACTAGAGCCCACTGAAAAAAGAGCTGAAGGCTTCTCCATCTGCCATACTCGCTCGGTCGCGCAGGCACCAACTGCATTCCGATTGCCGCGCATACGATGAGCCCGAACAGTGACGCTGTGAGAAATACTTTTGCTATGAGTGGAAGATTATATGAAAGCACGGTGGCATTGAATCCTCTGCCTCCTACTAGAAGCGGGAGCCAGCCAACGGCAAATAGAACCAGTGGATGAGTGACCAGCGACCAAAAGCCTTCTATCTGCACGAATGCGGCGTGGAATTTCTTTGCGAATGGAATGCGCGGATTTTTCATAAATGTAAAAAGTATGTAGGCGATATTTTCGGCTCCATAAGTCCACCGACGGTGCTGTTTATAAATGTTTTTTGCCGTGCCCAAAAGTGTCGGCGCAACATTCGCATCCATGGAAACCGGATACGCCATGGGAATAACTTCGTAATCTCCATCGTAGCGCGCTAAAAGATTCCAGAAGATGCGCGAATCTTCCGAAACGACATTTTTTTGCCAGTAACCAACTTCGTAAAGCTGTTGGAACGGGACGGCGTGCGAAGAAAACGTTGCGAGTTTTTCCGGCCGCTCCTGCTGTATCATCTGCCAGAAAGAACTTGAATAGGCCATAACGCGCGAGAGCATTGGCGCAGTCCAGATATTGTTGTTATAGAGAGGCACGGGCTGGAAAGAAGAGCGCGATCTATTTTCTGCTGTCAGGAAATACCAAGTGAGGCAGGCGAAATATTGCGGGTACACGACAGTATCTATGTCTAGCGCGGAAACAAGGACGCTCTCGTAGGAAAGTTTGCGCGGATCAAGAATGCGGACACGCGCCTCCTCGGCCGCAAACGCAATGTTGGAGCCCTTCCCGATTATTTCCCCCGGCACATCCGCTGGATGCAAAACAACTTGGAAATCTAGAAACTTGCTTCCGAATTCACCCTTGATGCGCTCGGCGATCCTTCTCTGTTCCACGCCAGCGCGAGCTTCCGCTGAAAGTACGACACATATTTTCTTGGGATCCCACGCCGCCTTTATGAGCCCGTTCATACTCTCTGCGACAACTTGGTAATCCTCGTTATAGAAAGGAAAGATGACCAGGTGTACGACTTCTTCGTAACGCAAATTCTTGAGGCGCGCATTCCAATCAAGCGCCATATTGTGGCGCATGCGCTTGAAATTGTAACGAAGGTGGATTGAAAGATATATTGTTCGAAATAACCAATACATCGAGAAGATAATCGTGAGGTAGGCAGCCAAATCTGGTCTTGAAAAAGATAGCGCGACAAACAAAAACAAAGTGCCAACAGAAAGGAATCCGGGCAACATTTCAAATAGACGATAGATTATCCTATCGCGGCCAGAAAGATCGCTCGCGCGACCGACGTGTAAATACCAATATTTTGAAGTGTTTTCCATACATCTGTTGACGCACCAACCATCTGCTTAAACGAGGGCTTAAATACTAACTCCCGACGCTTCGGTCGGGACCCCGACCGCTTCGCGCGTCTGGGATGGAGTGCCGAGTCAGAACACTATAATCTTTTGGAGGCGTTCTGACTACTGAAATTTTATTTGGAAATTGTACATGCCCATTCCGCAGAGCCCATGCAAGGTGCCCCGCGCCTGACTCGCGCCAATCGAGATTTCTTCCGTCCCTGTCGGCTGGAGATACTTCTGGTACTGCAACTTTGGAATGACGAGGCTTGATGAGCAGTCGAAGGTTCCCTTCGTGCTTACGCGAAGAACTGTCGGCACGCCCGCTTTTGCCAAAACAACTCGGGGAGAATATCCGCCCTTCGCGGAAATATCTATGAGCTGTTTTCCGTTCACAGTGGAAACTGCGGATGAGCTATCGACATTGGCAGGTTTTCCGGCAAACCAAAACGCGCCAAAGATGAGGAGTGCGCTTATGCAAACGGAAACAAGAACCGCTTTATTCATGAAGTTAAACTAGAAATTAAAAAGCGGATTGATAATTCCGGCTGTCGCAAACGCATTCGCGAGATTAAATAGCGCAAGCGCAATAACAATTATTCCCGCAGTCTTAAAGAATATTCCTTTCCACGGCTTATGCGCGATATTGAGCGAGCCGAATGAAAGAAGCGCCAGGACTGGCAAGGTGCCAAGGGCGAAAGCCGTCATCGTGAGAGCACCTTCCAAAAAACTCCCTGTCGTAAGAGCGTACAGCTGCATTGATTGGGTGAACCCGCACGGCAAAAAGAATGTTCCGATACCGACTAAAACAGGTGCTAGAAAATGATCGTGCTTCGCCCCGCGCACGACATGCTTTGAGAGCCATTTAGGCATCGTCAATTGCAGTCTTTTTGCGAAATGAAATACATCGAGCAGATTGATTCCGAGAATGAGCATCACGAGAGCGACAATTATTCCGAGGACAATATTTGCAGTTAATCCAAGGTGGAGCGAGTTTCCAATCACTCCGATTATGCCCCCGAGAACAAAAAAACCTCCGAGTCTTCCCAAATGAAAAAGCGTCTGCGTTCGCCAAGTTCCACCTTCTTTCGCAGAACTTGCCGAAAGAGACAAGACAAGACCGCCGACTATCGCAAGACAAGTGGAAACCGATGCAATGAGTCCGATAACAAATGCAGTTCCATAACTGACATTCGACGAGGTTATTAAGTTTGTTAATCCGGCTTTCTGAAGCGCGAGAAATCCAACAATTACGACGAGCGCAATTGGAAGCGCGTATACAAAATCTTTCCATCCCGCGTCTTTTTTCATTCTTTCCAATGAAATAGTGTAGCCGTGGCTTTTTACCAGCTTCGTCAATTCTTCCGCGATTTTCTCTGGCGAACCGGCAAATTCACCGGTCACAATAACCTGATGATTCGCAAGCGACGCGCGCGCGCTTGCGATATTAGGAAGCTCCTTGAATGTCTCCTCAATAAGAAGAGGGCACGCCGAGCAGTGCATTCCGTGAACATGGAATGTGTATATCTTTGGGTCCGATTTCGGGCCGATGAGTCCGACATCGGCATCTGTAGACGACATAAGCAACCATCTTATCACGCTGATATTTTTCACGCCTTGACTACAAATCATTTCACCGCTAAGAAGATAAGAGCAGCGAGAGGTATTGCGCAACAGACGAGCATCATCCACATCATGTGCTTGTGCTCACCCTGTCCGCCGTTTGTATTGTTATGATTGTGCATAGATTGCGATTACACATTATCGATTACCGTTTTTAATTTCTTTTCCGCTGTTTCAGCAATGTCGGCCAAAGACGGATTATCTATCATCGACATCGCGGCGGTCGGAAGCATCGCTGACACATACACATTTCCGTTTTCCTCGTAAACGATTACATTGCATGGCATGATGAGACCGACATCTTTCTCAGCTTTGAGAGCCTTGAGAGCGAGCGTCGGATTGCAAACGCCGAGTATGAGGTAATTCTCATGGTCAACGCCGAGCTTTTTCTTGAGCGTCGCTTTCACATCTATTTCGGTAAGCACGCCGAGTCCTTCTTTTTCAATCTCGCTTCTCACTCTCTCCACTGTTTTCACAAATGGAAGCTGTATTTTTCTTTTGTATCCGTATTCCATAGCGTTAAAGATGCACTATCTTTTATTAGTCCGTTAATAACCCATTATATTCCGCATTCGCTTCGCTGTCGCGGAGCGCGCGACTCACTTTCAACGCCGCAGCCGCCGCCTCCGCTTGCCGGAGACTTCTGAACGAGCGACATAATCCGCGCGTAACCTGCATTGCCAGAATAATTGGCGCCAAGAATTTCCTTAGGCGACACATCTTTCCACTGGACGCCTCTGCTTTTCATGTAGGCCTCGATGGTTTGATATGTGTCCGGAAACCAGTATGAGTTCACCGCAAGAGCTGTTTTGTACATTTCTTTTTCACCAACGCCTTGCGATGCCATCAATTCCAGAAGCCCCAGCATCGCCATTCCGTGATTGCAATCCGGAAAGTGCGCAGAATTTCCGCAGCACGGCCGGAAGATTCCTCGCGACACGCTATCGACCAGTTGTTGCTGCTCCGGTGTCAACTCAATGAGCGCGTGCTTGCCGTAGTGATTCATCGCGTTCCCCTTCGCAACCGTCCATCCTCCGGTTGAGGCAAAGTTCCCTGCCCCTCCGTACGACGGGTTCATCATTTCCGTTTTGTCTTCGAGTATCGGATTCTTGTTCGCGAGTCCCAGCGCCCAAAGAAGATTCAGTAGGTATCCGGAGTTCTCTTCGTTGACAGTCAGTTTTCCGTTATTGTTCCCGACCAGCAATTTTCGATACTCGTCCGTAAATTGCCCATGGTTTTTGTAGAGAGCAGAGAACTTTGCCTCGTCAATCGCTCCAGTTTCTACCAGCCGCGTGCCTAAATCTCCCCATACTGCCGGCAACACGACTCCGACTCCGTTTTGCGGAACCGTCGCTTCCGCGGAATGGCTGCTGCCTAGATTGATTGTGTTGGTCGGGCTTTCCGGAAGCGGAGCAAGATATATAAGCGACGCCACAATGACTACGAACACGATTCCTAAGGTCAGTTCTTGTGTTTCTTTTTCCATAGTTTAATTTCATTTATTCTAATTAGCAGCAATCTTTCATTTTATTCTCAATTTCTTCGATTGATTCTTCGCGCGAGTCCGTTCTGCTGTTTGAGGATAGGAACAAAGTTGATATAAGAACGAGAAAAACAGTAATCAGGATGAGCGCACTCCACAACTGCAACAGAGCGCTGTATGCGGCCGCGAAGCCGGCAGGAATGAAGAGAGCTTTCCAGAGAAGAAGCGCGTCGGACGACCCGCGGAATTTTCTCTTCAACCCCGTTAGAGGCCATGCCTCTAACGGGGCAAGCTGGTACGCAATTCCAATCACAGTTCCGCCCATAAGAAGCGCGGGCACTATCAAATTAATTTGATAGCCCAGGAAATGCGTGATAAGAAGCCCCGTCCATGTGAGAAACACCCCGGCGCAAATCGGGCAAACTGCAAATGGCAGAAAGCGGTTCGCGAGCCACACTAGAGCAGTAATGGCGAGAATTGAGATTACAGTGACAGCAATTAGCATAATTTCAGATGAAGAGAATAAGCGCGCCGAGAGCAATCATCGCTATGCCCGCGATGAGGCGAACGCGAGAAAGGTTGTCCCGTTTCCATTCCTGCATTTTGTCTACCACGGTTTTATCGGCAGAGAACCACAGGACGAGAATGAGAGGAACGATGAGAACGAGATTGTACAGAAGGAGATACCAGAATCCCGCGAGGTATGTTTGGCTGTCGCGAAGAAGCCCGATGACCATTAAGTACGGCCCTCCCATGCACGGGAATTGGCAGACGCCGACCAATGCGCCGAGCCCAAATGCCGCCAAGACGGATGTCCTCTCCAATAGCTTCGCCATCGGACGATGCGCGATTTCCGGCATTTTGAGTTTAATCGGAATGTCCGGAAAGAATCGGTTCAATAGATTCACGATGCCGAAAATTATGAGAAGCGATGCGCCGAGCTTTCCCATAAAATGGGGAGTGTTGAAGAGATGCAAGACCTTGAGAAGGCCGAGACCTATTAGGAAGTATGACGCGAAGATGCCAGCGATATATACTCCGCCGATTTGCAGAATTTTCTCGCGCGTAAGCTGGAGCCCGAACAGGAACGCTATCGTGATGAGGAGAATCGAGAACGAACACGGATGCACGCTGTCCAAGAGCGACGATATGAGCACAAGCGGAAGAAGCCACGCCCCGCTCCCGCTCGCGTTCCAGATAAGCGTTGATGTTGCGGGACTGAATTTCAGAATAATAATTCCGAGAATGAATGCTCCAATGACGCCGGCGATGATGATAATTCGACGCATCCCGTTAGAGACAGGTCGCGGTCGTGTATTGTCTTCAGGTAATGTGTTCATAGAGAGTGGAAGAGTCTTATATGCAATCTCGGTTAAGGATTGAGCGACCGTGGTCTCTAACGGGACGCATATTATGGTGTTACAAGCGCCTTTATTTCAAGTTGAAGCGCGCCACCGGAAGAATCTGTGAGCTCCACGAATCTGTCAATCTGCCCTACGCCAGCCGGGCCGTGCGCGTTTGGGTCGTAGACGACGCGGATTGCACGGCTTTCTCTCGCTTTGATAACTTCATTTGCTGGCGGAATGTATCCCATGCCGGGCATTCCGAACGGTCCCTTAAGCTTGCCATCCGCGCGAACGATGAAGGCGGCTGTGCACATGCAGGAAGTAACGACCGTGCGCACGGTTATGTCATCGCCGGTAGGATTGTTTATTGCGAACTCTTTGCTCACAAGGCCGTTTTTCATTGATATCGTACCGAAGTCGTACAGAATCTCCGGCGCGACGAGAGAACTTTTCGAGTTGTTAGTTTGCGCAGGCGCAATCGCTTGACTGATTCGTCCCCATGACATGAGGCCAAGCCCGCCGACTAATATGGCTGCGCCGATTATTAGTGTTTTCATAGTGTTGATGTTTTAGAGAATTGTTAAAACAAAAAGCCCGCAAATGAAGCGAGCACGAGCCCAGCCGCAGATTGTGAATGACTTTTCACAATCTGCGGCTGGGCTTCTAAACCAAAGATGGGCTGTGTTCGAACAATGAAAGCCAACGAGTGGTTTCTCTATCTCGCGCAGATGAAGAGGGGTTATATAAAGATCTTACCCGTCGAGGTTGAAATGCCGGCGGACGAATAAGGGATATAAAAACTCCGCAAGCAAGCATGAGCAATGCAATGAGGAGCGCCATCATGCCCGAGCTTGCGGGCGCATTGAGAAGAGACTGATACGCGGAGATGTGGTGAACTGCGGCGGCGACCAAATCTTGCGGACATAGAGGAACACCCATAGCGGTAAACGGGCAACCCGCCTCCATGCTCCCGCTCGAATTGTGCGTCATTGTACCGAAACTAAAGAGAACGATAGCGAGAAGCGATGCCAGCATGAGAGCGGCGAGTAATTTTGACAATGGCGTACGATGTCGCAATCGCATGAACATAAGCAATTAATCCTTTACAGCATGACTGATAATCTCCAAATTGCAACTTTTATGTTGCTTGCACCACGCTTCGTATTTTTTCATCCATGATTCTTCCTTGTAAATTAGACCGCACTCGCGACAGATATATTTTCCATTTTTTGATGTATTCATAGTCTTTTTGTCTTAAGCCGCAACGAATTTCCGACCACGCTTACACTGCTAAAGGCCATCGCAAGCCCTGCGAACACCGGCGAGAGAAGCCAGCCAAATACCGGATAGAAAATACCGCTCGCGAGCGGAATGCCTACAATGTTATATATGAACGCCCAGAAAAGATTCTGCTTGATTCCGCGCATAGTTAATTTGGAAAGCCGTATGGCTTTCACCAATTTTGAAATGTCTCCGTGAAGAAGCGTGATGCCGGCGGATTCTATTGCGACATCCGTTCCCGTCGCCATCGCGATTCCGACATCCGCCTGCGCCAATGCCGGCGCATCGTTTACTCCGTCTCCCGCCATCGCGACGGTTAGCCCTTGCGCTTGAAATTCTTTTATTTTTCTCAACTTGTCTTCCGGCAGAACTTCTGCGACAACTTCGTCAATTCCAACTTGCCTTGCAATAAATTGGGCGGTGTTGTTGTCGTCTCCTGTCAGCATTACTGTTTTAATTCCGAGCGCGTGCAAATTCGCCACCGCAGAAACCGCCTCGGGCTTCACTTGGTCCGCAATCATCGCAACTGCCAGCACTTTTTTATCTGAAACAAGAATGACCGGTGTTTTGCCTTCCCTCGTACCGTTCTCTAACTGCATACCAAGGTCTGACCTTGGGGATTCGGATTTAAGGTCAGACCTTGGTATGCCTGTTGCACCAACCTCCCACGCGAATTTGGCGCTCCCAACGCGGTACTCTGCGCCTCCGATGCTACCAACGATTCCTTTGCCTTTAACCATTTCAAATTCTTCCACGGGCAAAAGCGAGATGCCTTTTGCTTTCGCATACGAAACTACGGCATGCGCAATCGGATGCTCTGATTTATTTTCAAGCGACGCGAGAATCGCAATTATTTCCGCATCGCTTTTTTTAGATAGATTCTCGAGCGATACAAGTTCCGGTTTGCCTTTCGTAATCGTCCCCGTCTTGTCCATTATGACAACTCCTACTTTATGCAGTTTTTCAAGCGTCGCGGCATCTTTGACAAGTATTCCCTCTCTCGCCCCTTTGCCAACTCCCACGATAATCGCTGTCGGAGTGGCAAGCCCGAGCGCGCACGGACACGCAATCACGAGAATACCGACGAAGGAAACAAGCCCGAAAGAGAGCGCTTGCGAAAACCCAAGGTATTGAGTTCCTATTGCGAGCCACGCGCCAAGCGAAACGAATGCAATAACAAGCACTATAGGAACAAAAACACCAGATATTTTGTCCGCAAGCGCCTGAATCGGCGCTCGGCTTCCCTGCGCTTCTTCAACCATTTTCACAATATGAGCCAGCATAGTTTCGGAGCCGACTTTAGTCGCCTTAAATGTAAACGAGCCGGTCGTATTTATTGTCCCCGCGACAACCGTGCCGCCGATAGTCTTTTTAACCGGCATCGGCTCGCCCGTTATCATTGACTCGTCTACATAAGACGAACCCTCTGTGAGTTCTCCGTCAACAGGAATTTTCCCAGCGGGCTTGACGATTATTAAGTCGCCGTGAACTACTTGGTCTACGGGGATTTCTGTTTCTTTCCCGAGGCGCACAACCAGCGCTGTTTTCGCCTGCAAGTTCAACAGTTTTTCTATCGCATCGCCCGTTTTCAATTTCGACTGCGCTTCAAGATATTTTCCCAGCGCGATGAAAGTGATGACAATAATGGTGACATCGTAATAAGTATTCTCAACATTGATAAAAGGCCGGAGTGTTTCTTCAAAAGCGGTAATCACAAAACTGTAAAGATATGCAGCGGAAGTTCCAATGCCTATAAGCGTGTCCATGTTCGCCTTGCCATAGCGGAGAAAGCGATAGAATCCAAGAAGGTAGGGCTTCCCGACAACGAATAGAACATATGTCGCCATAAGCGGAAGCAGATGATGGAAAAACTCTTTCCATAGATATGGAACGGCGGGCAAAATCCCGAATTGAGCGGAGATTTCCCAACTCATTACAAATACGCTGAAAATGGCGAGCGGAACGGCGGAAAAAACTTTTGCGCGCATGTCTGCGATTCCCGCGAGCTTCTCCGTCTTTGATTGGTTGAGTCCGAGGTGCGCCGCGTGCTCGCTTCCTGTCATACTCATTGACGCCGCCGTCGGTTGAACGAAAGAATATCCAAGCGGTTTTATTTTTTCCGAAAGATGTTCCGGATTCGTTTTTGTTTCGTCGAACGAAATTCTCGCCGCTTCAGTTCCATAATTCACTTCGATTGAATGTACGCCATCAACTTTTTTGAGCGTCTTTTCAATAATTGCCGAGCACGACGCACAGTGCATTCCCTTTATTTTATATGTGTGTGATGCCATAAGTTGTATTCAGTATTCGGTATTTCGTATGGAGTCTATCGAAATTGATATAGGCTAATTCGCGCGAATTAGCCTATATCACTTTCGTTTGAGCTTGTAGACAGTCAGAATTTCCTCGATTGCCTTCTTCGCGCTCCCGCTTTGTATCTGCTTCACAACGCAGGAAGAAAGATGCCTTTCCAAAATCATATTTTCAACATTTGAAAGCCCCTGCTTCACGGCGGAGCTTTGCGTAATGACATCAATGCAATAAGCGCCTTTTTCAATCATTTCCCGGAGCCCGCGGACTTGCCCTTCGATAATCCGCAGGCGCTGGCCGATTTTGTTTTTTTTCATCGGAAATTCACGCGTTAATGTCTTTCTTCATGCTCTCAAACTGCTCCTTCGTGAGCTCGCCTTTCGCGTAGCGCGTCCTGAGCACGTCCAGCGCAGAATGATGTCCGGTCGATCCGCCGTTGGCGGGTGGCTGTCGCACAAGCCAGACAATACCTGCGATGACGAGAGCCCAGAACGCGAGCATTCCAATAAACCCGATAAAATGAAATGGCCAAAAGTCACCGCCATAATTTCCCCAGTAGTACATCATATAAATAGTTAGTAGTTAGTAAAGGATGCCAGACTAATTAGCCGATAATGCCACCAGTATACCCCCCTGAGGGTATACTGCAAGCGACGTCAGCTGTGGATACTGGGTTAAGGCTGTTGTACGCAGTAGACCGCGGTTGGAGTATCGTCGCAATTAATACCAGCTACCGTTCCATCAACGTCTGAACTTAAAACTGATTGCCCGCTATCACTTAATGTCGCCGCCAAAACGTACTTGGTACATGGAGTCACCGCGCATACATTATTACTATCATTGAGGGATATATATGAATATGCGGCCCCAGTAGTAGGATCTGCGGGTATCGAGGAGATGTAATTATTGTTAACAAGATCCGAGAAAGATGATATGGGGTATGTCCCGGCTTCGACGTAATTTAGCTCGAGCGCGAGTTGAAGTTGCTTAATGTCGATAATGCGGCGCGCATCAACTGATTTCATGCGCGCGATATTAAGACTTGCTAAGACAACCGATGAAAGAATCCCGATAGCAATGGGGATTAGAAGTCCTACAATCAGTGCAACTACTATCCAGACAGTTTTTGACTTAGACGGGTCATTTTCTACGACAACAGTATCGGCAATCTTGTCGTGTAGTCCCTGCTTCTTACCTGTCCAAGCGACCATGAGGTAACCGATGCCAAGAATAATTGATGAAATAAATTTACCGACAACTTCTCGCAGAAGGGCCCGCCCAAGGCCGACTCTCTCTCCATTCGCCCGTAGAACGCGCAATCCGACTGCCATTTTCCCTAGAGTCGCCTGATATGTCGTTATCATGAAAACCGCATACCCCCAAGGAATAAAAAGACTTATCGCTGATTTCCACAACAAGCTTTCAGTCCCTGCGTTTGATAAAGAAATAAGAAGTTGTAGAACTACCAAGAATAATCCGTCGACAAAAAGAGCCGCTGCTCGAACCCAAAAGCCAGCATATTTAGTCGGAATGGCACCCGCAACGAACGCGGGCATTTGCGGTACAGTTTGCGGACCTGGCACAGAAAATTGAGGCGATACACTAAAAGCAGAAGCAGGCGGAACTTGCTCATTTGGCATAATAAATTGTGTTAGCGTATATCCCACGAGTATACGCTCGTGGTGTGCATTGAACACATTAGACCGTCGCAACTGTGGAAAACCTCAGGCCTGTCCCATCATTGACTATTCAACGTATGACTCTAGCTCGTCCAGCCGGACGAGCTAGAGTCATACCCAACATCGAGCATCAGAAAACTATTCCAAAATAGATAGCGTCTTGGACGGAGTGTGATGGTCGCTTATTATCCTCACTTTTTTTGCCGGTATGCCGAGACGCTCCGCTATTATTTTGATGACCCTCATGTTCGCAGAGTTTCTCTCCGCCTTCTCTTTTACGGATATCTTAAAACTAGTTGTGGCCATTTGTTCCACAACTTCTTTTTTCTGTCCTGTTTTCACCCGCACTTTTATGAGCATAATCTGACGGAGAAAATGTTTACTGTTTCTTGAGAAATGTTTTGTATACGATGACTCCGTCAATAATCAATCCCGCGATGCCTATGAACAGCAGAAGAAAAAGGGCCCACCGCGGTAAGGTGTTGCCAGTGATGAGAGCGTACAGCGACAACAGCGCGATGCTCGGAAAAGCAATAAGTCCAAGGATATCGAAACTTTCGGGACGGACATTCATGTATTCATTGTATCACTTTTGTAGAAATCAAAGCGTGAGCTAGCACAATCGGCATCCGCTCAAACTTATATACTTATCAGGCCCGGTCGGCCCCGATAAGTATATGCGTGAGAATCCGGAGCGGTTTTCTTATCAACACTCCAAACAATTCCGCCGATATTGTGAGTTATAATACACGCGTAATTTAACAACTCTAATATTTTTTATGGACAATACAAAAGTGCTGGTTGGGGCGGTTGTTGGAGTGGTTATCGGTCTTGTCGGCGGATATTATTTCGGGTACGACCGAGGCTGGGAGAGTGCAGTGACTGCGGCGAAAGCGGAGGCGGCCAAAGCTGTCGAGGCAACAGTTAATCCGTTCGCGGATGTCAAAACGAATCCGCTTGAGGACGTAAAGACTAACCCTTACGAAAACGTAAAAACTAACCCCTTCCAATAACACCATGAGTAACAAACTTGGCGCTTTCGGGGTATTCGCCGGGACTCTGCTCCTTGCCGGCGTCGCCTTCGCGCAGGAAAGCACTATTACTTTCCCTGTTCCAGAGCTCGGCAATTGTACGACCAAAGAGCAGTGCAAAACCTATTGCGACAACCCGACAAATCACGATTCTTGCATCGCGTTTGCGGAATCGCACGGACTGATGAGCAAAGAAGAAGTGAGAATCGCGCGCGCGGTCGGGACAGAGAAAGGACCCGGCGGATGCGTTGGACTCCAATGTAAAACATATTGCGACGATGAGAAAAATATCGATGAGTGTTTAAGTTTCGCCAAAGAGCATAACCTTATTCCCGAAAACGAGATGGCGGTCGCGCGCGAAGTTCGAACGAAAGGGGGCCCCGGCGGATGCAGAAGCGAGAGAGAGTGCCGCGCGTACTGCGATGGCGACGGTCGGTTTGAAGAATGCATCTCGTTCGCCGAAAAACACAATCTCATACCGAAGGAGGAGCTGGAGCGCGCGAGAAAAGTCGGCGACAAGCCGGGGCCGGGAGGGTGCAGGCGAGAGGCCTGTAAGACATATTGCGAAACTCCGGGCCACATGGACGAGTGCGTTGCTTTCGCCGTGGAAAACGGATTCATGACGAAGGAGGAGGCCGAGATGGCTCGGAAAATGGGGGACAAGACAGGGCCGGGAGGGTGTCGCGGAGAAGCTTGCCGGACATATTGCGACGACCCTGCTCACGGCGAGGAATGCTTCAAGTTTGCCGAAGAGAATGGATTGATGAAACCCGAGGAAATCGAGCGCGCGAGAAAATTTATGAATAAACCCGGTCCCGGAGGATGCAAGGGTGAGGCGTGCAGGACATACTGCGAAGACCCTGCGCACGGAGATGAGTGCGTTGCCTTCGCGGTTGAGAACGGGTTTATGACCAAAGAGGAAGCCGACCGCGCGAAAAACTTCCATTCAAAAACCGGACCGGGCGGGTGCCGGGGAGAAGAATGTAAAAATTACTGCGACAATGGGGCGCACTCGGATGAGTGTACGGCTTTTGCCGTCGAAAACGGATTCATGAGCAAAGAGGATGCCGAGCGCTCGAAAGAATTCAGGAATATGACCGGGCCGGGCGGATGCAAAGGTGAAGAATGTAAAACATTCTGCGACGACCCTGCGCACCGAGAGGAGTGCATGAAATTCGGCGAGGAGCACGGATTTGGTGGAGACCGCGGCCGGCAAGGGCCGCCGCCCGGCTCTGACGGCAGGAGAGGAGAAATGACCGGACCGGGCGGATGCAAATCCCCCGAGGAATGCAAAACCATGTGCGAATCTAACCCCGAAGCATGCCGTGGATTTGGCCCGTCTATAGGCGATTGGGTACAATCGGATGCCAGACTCATCGGCCCGCCATCACAGGACGGAAGAGAGTTCGGCCAGGAGCGTGCTATGGAACGAAGAGGTTTCGAAATTCCTCCGGGACATATGCCTTGCCAATCCGAGGAAGAATGCAAGAAGGCATTCGAAAATAATCCAAACGCGTTTGGGGAACAACAAAGGGGAGAATTTGACCGGGGGCGGGAAACGGAATCGCGCCCGCCCGAAGGCGGGCGACTGGATGGACGGCAGATGATGAGACAGGAGGATTATCGCTCCGGGGAGACGCGCCAAGCGCCACCCGAATTCCAGAAACAATATGACACGCAGTATCAGGAACAATACCAACGAACCGGCGCATCTGCGCAGCCTGTTCCTCAAATGAGCGGTCAGACGACGAATATGACACCAGAACAACAGCAGATGTATCAGCAATACCAGCAAACAGGAACAGCGCCATCCCCGTCCGCGCAGTACGCGCCTCCAACATCGTCCGCGACACCGCCGCCTCCTCCGCCATCATCCGAGTCTTCCTCACTTCCCCCCACGTCGCAAATAAATCGCACTGGTTTCGTCGCCGCAGTTCTCAACGTGTTCGGACCAATCTTGCGCTAATTCTTGCGCGTCTCGCTTCTGGCCCAAGGCCCTATTTCCTAATTGAGCCGCCTCCCAGACTCGAACTGGGGACCTTCACTTTACAAAAGTGTTGCTCTACCAACTGAGCTAAGGCGGCGTAAGCGTACTATAACTGAAGCGTTGCGTCGTCGCCACTTGAACCGCTGTTCTGGCCACTGCTAGCGCCAGAACTGCCGTTGTTTTTCGCGTGCTCGCTCACCTGCTTCAAGAATTCCGAGCGTGTTTCCCCTTTCTTGAAGTGATGCTTATGGGAAACGAAATCCGCGAGGCGATGCGCTTGCGATTCAAGAAAGCGCGCGAAGCGCGCCGCCCCAAGCGCGGCTTCATGTACCGCGACGCGCAACAAATGCATGAAAACTCCCGGAAGTTTGGACATTTCCGCGCGCTTACGAAGAAGCAATGATTTGAGTTGTATTGCGTGTTCATCGGCTTTTTCTCGCAACTCCTGAGGAAGGACCATCTTTTGGTGCTGATCCTCGAGATGCTTAGCGACAAACAATCCGATGATGCCCAGGAGCGAGATAAAGAAGATAATGGATGTGAAAATCATAGCGATACGTTTACAGTTGACAGTGAACAGTTAACAGCAAGAAACTACCCGAATTCTCTGTAATCTGTAAACTGTAAACTTCATATCTTTTATTTCACCGACAATCTCTCAAAACGCACGACCTCTATCTTCTCACCGAATTTTTGTATCGCCGAATCTATGAGCCCGCGAATCGTTATCGTCGGGTCTTTCACATACGGCTGTTCCAGAAGTATGCGCTCTTTGAGGTAGCTTTCAATCTTTCCCTCAACAGCGCGCACGCGCGCGGCCTCGGGAATATTCGCGGCTTCTTTCTCAAACACTTCAATAGCCGCCCGTTTGTCCGCATCCTTCACATCCGCGTGGGACTTGAATTGCGGATTCATCGCCGCGATGTGCATCGCTATTCCGTACGCGAGTTTCGCGAATTCCTCGTTCTTCGCGACGAAGTCAGTTTCGCATGCGAGAACCACCGCTCCCACGACGCTTCCCCCCGCGTGCGTATAGGCGGAGGCAATTCCCGCGCCGAGCGCGCGGTCGGATTTTTTGGATGCTATCGAGGAACTTTGTTTGCGAAGAATAATCTTCGCCTTCTCCTTATCTCCATCTGCCTCTTGTAATGCCTTTTTGCACTGCATGACCGAAACTCCGGTTTCATCCCTTAATGCTTTTATCAATTCAGTGGTGATTTCCATACACGCACCAATCTACAAATGACTACAAATGTAAACTGTTCCTATTTGTAGGTATTCGTAGTATTCGTATCATTCGCAGATTGGGACTTTGTCTTTCCTTTCTCGTATGCTTCCGCGATCGCATTCGCGACAAGTCGTATGCTTCGCACCGATGTATCGTTCGCGGGCACCGGATACTGCACTTGGGAAAAGTCGCAGTCGGAGCTGGAAAGGCCGATGACGGGAATGCCGAGCTGGTTCGCCTCGCGCACCGCTGTTTCCTCGCGCTTCGTGTCAACGATGAAAAGCGCCGCCGGAAGTTCAAGCATCTTCACCAATCCGCCGAAGCGCGCGAGAAGCTCTGTGATTTCCCGGTCAATTAGCAGACGCTCTTTTTTCGTGTACTTCTCAAGCTCGCCCGAGTCGCGCTCGCTCATGTGCTTTTCCAATCGGTCAATGCGCTTGCGGATATTCTTAAAATTCGTGAGCGTGCCTCCTATCCAGCGCCCGGCAACATAAGGTTCTCCTATGCGCGTGGCGACTTCTTTAACAATATCAACCGCTTCGTTCTTTCCGCCGACGAAGAGAAGCTGACGCGCACCGCTCGCCTTTGCGCCTGTCTGCGGAGCCACAACGGCAGGAGTGTTTCCAGCGATAGAGCCCGCGAACGCGCATGCCGCTTCAAGCCGTCTCTGCGTTTCCTCAAGGTCAAAAATGTCGTTGCGGTCTTTGGTGCCAAAAATAAATGGCGAGGCCGTCGGATGGCGCCGCGTGCGCGAATAGCCAAAGTGCGCCCCCGCGTCAAATAGCGTTTTAATGTCTTGTGTTCCTGCCGTCACCCCATTAGAAGTTATCATGTTCGTGTATGTTATTTTCTTTGATTCTATAAGCACCACCTCGTCGCGCTAAAATCGCGTGTTTGCTGAACTTCAAACGGGGCAGGTGTCGCGGGAGTGTATCAAGAAAGCGATGATTTTGCAACCAAAATTGGAAAGGTGCGCTACTACGAGTTCGCGCACCTTTTTTCCAGAACTGCCGACATCAAGCAGTCTGGACCGAAACGGGGTTCTGTTCTTCGGGTTGGTCGGTTGCCGTGCCGACCACCTTCCAGAAACACTGATAGCCCGTCCGTAGTTCGAGAAAATAACGGGTGTTTCCTTCCCGTGTTTCCTCCTCGATTTTTCGCATTTTCCAGCCTTCCAGTGGGCCGTACACGCCCACGATGGAAAACTCTCTCTCCGACCCCGAGAACTGCCGGCCCAGCTCGAGTAGCTATGAGCCGCTCTCCAGTTGCGTAATCATCTATATCCTCCTTCTATGTGCGGAGAGCAAAGTAACCGTCGCAGTGACAGCCCTCGCTTTCCAGATGCAAACATACAGGGAAGTAAAAAAATCAACTCTCGGCTTGTGTAGTACATAAAGGCAGTCAGACTGCCCTTGTCCCCAAATTGGACATCGGATGTCCAATTTGTTATCGCTTAGGTTGGATAGGTCGAACGGCTCATTTCCGCCTTAAATGAGCCGTTTGGACTTTTAATCTCGAGCAGTTTTCGTGTTTGACAGGTTGCTGGGGGGGGTAGGATTAGGGTATTAGAAATAACCTCTCACCCTTTATGGCGTTTGGAGCATTTCGTGGAATGAAGCAGAAACTCTTAAGAGATAACCCAGTGGTTAGAAAATTGGAACAAAATCCAGCCAGTGAGGCCGGTTTTAGTTATGATAAATTACTTGGTGAAATAAACGGTATTCCTGATGTGGGGGAAGGTACTAATCCTCAATACGCACCTATGAAAAAGTTAAAGGCATTGAGAGGTTTCATTTCTAGTTTCAAAGACCGAAAAGAAAGGAGTGATCTTGAGTTGGCTTTTGATAATCGTGCATCGAGGTTTTTTGAGAAGCAAATTAATGTGCCTACTTCTTCCGGCCCCCAGGGGCTTGAACGTGGCCGCTGGCTCGAAGCACGACTAGGGGGATTTGAAAGGGTTGTAGGTGCATTTCCTTTTTTCCGCGAGACCACCAGAGAAGACTTGTTAAAAAAGGCAAGGGGTCACGAGTAACGAGCGAATTTCTTGAAAATTCCAAGGGTAGTTCTTGGAGTGGCGCTACGCAGGCATATTTGTAATGATTTGTGATGGCCATAACCTCTGCCTCTAGAACCTCCGAACCTCCGGACAAAGATGGGTACAAAAGAACTGGGCTCGTACAGACGGTTGCGCAATTTTGTACATTTTGTACAATGCATAAATGAAGATTCTGACAACGACCAGCGCGCGCAAGCGCATCGGAGACATCGTTGACCGCGCAAAATACCGCGGCGAAGTTTTTGGAATCGGCAGGCGCGACTCGATTGACGCAGTGCTCATTGGATTCCCCAGATTCTATAATGCGGCGCTTGACGATATCACGAATGTGAATGTATATTCCAGAAGCTTCGATTTTCTGGAGGGCGAGCCCGATATCTATTCCGCTTCCGATTTGAAGAAGCGCTATGTCTAAAGGACGCATTGTCCTCATCCCGTTCCCCTTCACCGACCTCTCGGGCCAGAAAGTGCGTCCAGCTCTCATACTGCACGCCTCGCGCGGCGATGATTGCATAGTCGCATTCATATCTTCGCGCATTGAAAAGAGAAATCCGTTCGATGTTCGCATATCTGCGTCAGAGGCGAACGGTCTAAAAACAGAATCGGTCGTAAAGGTCGATAAGCTCGCGACACTGCAAAAGAAAATCGTTATCGGCGAGCTCGGCGTCGCGGAACAGACGGTGCGCCGCGCCGTTGATGCGGCACTGCGGAAATTATTCCGCATATGAGGTTTAACCTCCGGAAATTGTGCACATGCCAAAGCATTTTTCATGCGGGGCTCACTTAGGTTGGATAGGTCGAACGGCTCATTTAAGGCGGAAATGAGCCGTTCGGACTTTTAACCTCGAGCAGTTTTCGCGTTTGACAGGTTTCTGGGGGGGTAGGATTTGGCTATGGAAGGATTCAAGTCCCCTTTGCACGACGAACATGTGCAGGAACGGAATCGGTATTTAAAAGGGAAAGAAGTGGAAATGGCGGAAGCAACCCTCCAACGACAAGAGCTCGATGCGCAAATAAGACAAAGGGAAGTAACTGCGTGGGATACGCTTGGCGCCGAAGACTTAAGACGCGGGATAATTTCTGGCATACAGAAAAAGGACGCTAATGGAATAGTCCGCGCCCTGGTTGGCTATGTCATTAAAGGGAAAGAATTATTTGACAGGCAAAATTGGAAGGGACCTATTGGCACAGGTGATATGCATCGACAGACACGAGATATCATATTTGGCGGAGACGGCAGTATAGGTATTAGTAGCGCTCTCAAAAATGCAATTCCAGATGTTGAGGCCAAACAAAGAATAATTTCAGAAATAGAAACGGAATTCGAACGATTTGCCAATGAATTAATTAGAAACCAGTTGTCAGAGGTACAAAAACAAGCGCATAATGATGGGAGAAGCAGGGCAGAGGGATACATACGCACTATAAGCCAGAGCAAAGAACCAACGGCGCTAGATAATCTAGAAAAAGAAGTTAGCAGGGCAGAAGCTTTGCAGTCATGGATGGGTATACACGAACACCACTCTAGAAAACTGGGGGAGGCATTCTATGGCGGTAGTTACGGTGAATTTACGAGGAAACTTCAAGCGGCTTTTGCGGGCAGCGGCCCAACATAGAAAGATTGGAAACTCTGGAGATTTAACTTTGAATGCGCTCCACGGGTAGTCCTTGGAATAACACCAGGCAGGTCTATTTGTAGTGATTATTTATGTCGATGACCTCGACTGTGTCGCGGTTAGTGTAACTAAAAATCGCGCGATACTTTTTGTCTATCCGAAAACTGAAAATCCGAAGATGCTTCGGCTCCAACAACTCGACATTTAGACTAGGATGAAAGAGGTTGTGCTCGAAGAGTTTCTTTTGTTTGTTGAATTTTGCGCTAAGATTGCGTCTCTTTAGATACTCTTCGAGTTCGCGATGAAGAGCAAGTATGCGCATGCGTCAGTGGTTCTTGAAATACGAGGATCGACGAAGTCCCTTTTCTATGCTTTTGAGAAATGCCGCGGAGTAGAGCTTAGTGCCCCGAAACTCTCGCAAGATTTCTTTTATATCGCGTGTTGGCGGTGGACTGAAAATATCTTCACGCGCGGCAGAGACAATCCGCTCATAAGCTGTAGCTCGACGCCGTAAGGCCTCGTATTGTGTTTTGCTGATGGTCACTGTACTCATACATGCGCAATAATAACATATCCGGCAAATTGTGATACAATCTCGCCATGAATGCTCACCACAAAAAAGAACGAACGCTTGTTATCATCAAGCCCGATGGAATTCAGCGCTCGCTCATCGGCGAGATAGTCTTGCGATACGAACGACTGGGCTTGAAACTTGTCGGCCTCAAAATGACCGTGCCTACCGTGGAGCAGATAGAAGGACACTATACTCTTGACCCGAACTGGAGGCGCGTGACTGGAGAAAAAACGATAAAAAGTTATCGCGACAAGGGCCTGAAGCCGCCGTCCGAAGACCCGCTTGCAATTACCGCGGTTATTCTCAAAAATCTCAAAAAGTACATGACCGCGGGGCCCGTTATCTGCATGGTGTGGGAAGGGGCGCACGCGGTGGAGTTGGTTCGCAAAGTGACAGGCGGCACCGAACCGCGCTCGGCGCAAGTCGGAACAATTCGCGGAGATTTTGTCGTGGATTCATACATAATGTCCGACCAAGATGACAGGGCTGTCCGCAATTTGATTCACGCCTCCGGTTCTGTTCCTGAGGCGGAAATGGAAATCCCCCACTGGTTCAAGAAAGACGAGCTGATTGATTATAAAGTGACGCACGAAGATATCATCTACGGAAAAGAATTGGAGGGTATTTTGCCCTAGTAAGAACTCGAAAGGTTTCGCGCACTGTCCACAGTTGCGTCCCTGAATGTCAGGTCTATAATTCAGGTAGCGACAGGTATAACACCTGCTGGTAAAACTTAGGGAGCTCGAATCGCTTTAGACTCCGGTCTGAATGCTGAGGGCACCCACCTGGTAACACCCAGGCTTGCCGTGCCTGCCGCGCCTTGCCGCCCCGCCCTTGCGGGGCGTTATGGCATCCGGATAGGCACTGGGCAAAAGGAATGTGCCCACTTTTCTTGACATATATTAAAGCTATATATAGACTATACGTATGACTACACAAGTTGTATTTAATATAGACCCGAAAGTGAAGGCACGCGCGATGGAGCGGGCCAAGCGCGAGGGTATTCCCTTTGCTTCAGTATTGAAACTCGCGGCGAAGGCCTTCGCGGAGGGGCAATTTTCTGTCGGGATCGTCGACGAAATCCTTCCCCAGAAAATGCGGCTTCTTGAGCGGGAGTCTCGGCTACTCGACAAAGGAAAAGGCCGCCGTTTTTCTTCCGTGAAGGACGCTCTAACGTTTGTGGAGAATCTGTAGGATATGAGAGAGCGGGAACCGAATCGGCTGACATTCTCGCCATGGTTTGAGAAAATACTCCGAACGCTTAAAAGAAAGAATCCGAATTTGGTGCGTGCATTTGCAAAGCACCTCCCCAAGGTCGTTGCGAATCCCGAACTTGGTAAGCCGTTGCGGCATTCTTTGCGAAACTACCGCCGCATTCATATTGAAGGTTCATTTGTCCTTTTATATGAGATACGGGAACGCGAAGTATACCTGATTGACCTCGACCATCACGATAGAGTGTATAAAAAGTACTCATAGTTTGGCATTTGCTGGCGTTGTAACGGGGGCAGGGCATAGAAACTCCGCGTCCGCGGGGTTTTTGTGTTTTTTGGCTGCAAAAGTGAAGCTGAAACCCCCTCAGAAATAATTTTGACATGGATATTTAATGCTGTTATGGTAACGGCATCCTCATCATTTGATGCGGAAAGTCAGCAACCAAAAGGAGCATTTCGATGCAAGCCGACTCGCGATCTTTGAAAGCCAAGAGTAGTAGTATCAGAGTACTAGCAACCGGAGCGCCGTACCATGGCCTGATGGACGTTCTCCGTGAATTTGAGAGGGCTACCGGCGCCGTGGCGTTTGTGTACAAGGCACCTGTAGGCAAAGCACTGGAGGTTCTCGGTGGTTGCGTCCAGGTGGACCTCGTCGTTCTACCCAGTTCAGCAATGGAAAAAGCCAGGGTTCGAAACTGGGTCCGTGTTAGTGGGCCTTTCGTCGACCTTGGTGGATCAGGGGTCGGGTTCTTTATCGGCCCCTCGTGGGAAGGCCCCGCCCCAGACGTTTCGTATCGGGAAGGTCTGATGGAGGCACTGGAGGCGGCAGAGAGCATCGGCGTCACCGATCCTAAACTCGGTTCAGGGGGACGTATCGTAATGAACGCCCTTGAACACTTGGGTCCGGATGACCCGATTCGCCGCAAAATCCGGCTCTTTCCGTCTGGTGATGCGACGTTCAAAGCTGCGGCAGAAGAGCAGACGATGGTGGCGCTTGGTCTGGTCTGCGAGGGTCTGGCGACTCACGGGCTCGAACTGGCAGGCTCGCTTCCCCCGGGCATGAACCAAGTGACGCAGTATATGGCGGGAATGTCCCAGACGGTTTACGTCCAAAACGAGGGACTCGTCGGCCAGCTGCTTGATCTGCTGAAACGGAGCCGACAAACCTTCGTCGCACACGGACTCGACGAAGAGCCTGACCAGTGACATGGCAGGTGTGCGGAACCCCATGTTCTTTTTTTTCCGCAATAAGCCGTCCCGAGCCTGAAGAGAGGGCTGACAGGGGGCGACTTTTTCTTTTTTTAATAAACTCCATTACACTGACTGCCCCATATAAATTGGACATCGGATGTCCAATTTTGGGCTTGACACGAAAACGATTCTCGCCTATTTTGATGCTATGACTGCACGATATTCAACAACACAAAAAGGTCTCCTTCTCCTTGCGCTTACACTACACTGCGAGGGGTAATCCTGTTGCTCAAAATCAAGAGAAAACAAGACCTGGCCTCTCGCAAGAGAGGCTAGGTCTGTTATATTAGTAATAAACCCAGGTATGACAAAAGAGAAAACAACCCCATTAGAAATCGCGGACGCGCATCGTCAAGAAATTGTATGAACAGCAAACCAAAACAACATAATCGAGCTAAGAAACCAGCCAGTGCGCGTCCTATTTCTAACGGGGCAGGCCAAACACTGTATGAAAAGATATGGGATGCGCATGTAGTGCGCGAGGCCGCGGGTGAACCTACTATATTGTATATAGACCTGCACTTGATTCACGAGGTGACTACCCCGCAGGCGTTCACCGGATTGCGTAACCGCAAGTTGCCCGTTCGCCGGACAGACCTCACCATCGCGACCATGGACCACTCGGTGCCATCCGCCAATCGAAAGAAACTTCCGTGGCCCGATGTGATGGCGCAAAAACAAGTTGAGATGCTGGATGCCAACTGCAAAAAGCACGGCATCACTCTTTACGACCTTGGAAGCAAGCACCAGGGCATAGTGCATATCATCGGACCAGAGCTTGGGCTCACTCAACCTGGCAAAACAATCGTGTGCGGAGACAGCCACACTTCCACTCACGGCGCGTTCGGAGCGCTGGCTTTCGGAATTGGAACTTCGGAAGTGGAGCATGTTTTCGCCACGCAGTGCCTGCTTCAGAACAAAACAAAAACCATGGCAATTACAGTAAATGGCACTTTGCCGAAAGGAGTTTTCTCAAAAGACATAATCTTGAGAATCATAAATGAGATAGGAATAGGCGGAGGAACCGGCTACACATTTGAGTATCGCGGAAGCGCGATTCGCGCTTTGAGCATGGAGGCGCGCATGACCATCTGCAATATGTCTATTGAGGCGGGAGCGCGCGCGGGGATGGTTGCTCCAGACCAAACTACAGTTGACTACCTAGAGAAACGGGTAAAATTCGCAAATTCGGCAGAAAAGAAGCGAGTGACTGAAGGATGGCTCAAATGGAAATCCGACGAAGGCGCTGTATTCGATAAAGAAATAATTATTGATGCGAACACAATCGAGCCGATGGTTTCGTGGGGCACAAATCCAGGAATGTCCGTAGGAATAACTCAAAAAATCCCAAAGGCAGAGAACGAGGATGTGAAGAAGGCGCTAGAGTATATGGGCCTGCAAGGAGGACAGAAGATGGCCGGCCAGCCGATACAATATGTATTCATCGGCAGTTGCACGAATTCGCGGATTGAAGATTTGCGCATTGCTTCCAAAATAATGAGTGGCAAAAAGGTCGCCAAGGGCGTTACGGCTTATGTAGTGCCTGGTTCTCAAGAAGTGAAAAGAGAAGCGGAGTCCGAGGGGTTGGATAAGGTGTTTTTGTCCGCGGGTTGCGAGTGGCGAGAGCCGGGATGCTCGATGTGCATTGGAATGAACGGCGACTTGGTGCCGTCTGGAAAATATTGCGCGTCCACCTCAAACCGAAATTTCATCGGACGGCAAGGACGAGGCGCTCGCACGCTTCTTATGTCCCCCGCCATGGCAGCCGTCGCCGCAATTGAAGGAACCGTCGGCGACGCGCGAAAATTTGTCTAGAAATTGTTATGAATGAAATGAATTACAAGTTCTTGACCCTGTTAAATCCCGCCGAAGGCGGGGCGGCACAGCCGCATTTAACAGGGTGTAAGATGTTTCTAAACTCGATGAATCTCGTTAAGAAAAACTAACATGAAAATAACTCAATTCAAAAACTTAAGTTCGTCCTTAATGCCCTTGCACAGGGACGATGTCGACACCGACCAAATTATTCCTGCGCGATACTTGACGGCCACGGATAAAAAAGGATTCGGCGAGCATTTGTTTATGGACCTGCGATTCGAGGAGGATGGGGTTACTCCAAAACCAGATTTCGCTCTGAACCAGAAACAATACAAAAACGCGAAAATCCTGCTTGCTCACGAAAATTTCGGCTGTGGTTCCTCCCGCGAACACGCCCCGTGGGCGCTTTTGGGCTATGGCTTTAATGCGGTCATCGCAATCTCTTTCGCCGACATCTTTAGGAACAACTCTGCAAAAAACGGATTGCTTGTCGTAGAATTGCCACGCGACATAATAGACATGATGCACGCCGATGTGCTTAAAGACCCGAAGGAAAAAGCTACGATTAATTTGGAACAGCAAACGAGCACATGGAAAGGAAAAGCGTATAATTTTCCGATAAATCCATTTGTTAAGAAGTGTATGTTGGAAGGGCTCGACGACATCGGCTACACGATGAGTTTTGCCGACCAAATCAGTGCGTACGAAAAACGGCGGGACGGTGTCAACATCAATTGATATGAAAAACTCTGCAAAAAAATACAGGCCGTTTCCGCCAGTCGGATTGAAAGACAGGACCTGGCCGGACAAAACAATTACGAAAGCGCCTCGATGGTGCAGTGTCGATTTGCGCGATGGTAATCAGGCGCTCGTTACTCCTATGAATCTGGAGCAAAAGCTGAGAATGTTTCAGTTGCTCCTCGATGTCGGATTCAAAGAAATCGAGGTGGGATTCCCTTCCGCCTCTAAAGTCGAGTTTGATTTCGTCCGCACTCTTATCGAACGCAAACTGATTCCAGACGATGTAACAATCCAGGTACTAACCCAGGCGCGCGAGCATTTGATTGAAGCCACATGCAAATCGCTTGTCGGCGCCAAGCGCGCTGTTGTGCATATGTACAACTCCACATCTGAACTCCAGCGGAGAGTCGTTTTCCGTATGGACCGCGACGAGGTTCGCAATCTCGCCGTTACAGGTACCGCCTTAGTGAAAAAATACTGCGAGAAATATCTCAAGGATACGGATGTGATGTACGAATACAGCCCCGAGAGTTTTATGGGAACCGAGTTGGACTTTTCCGTGGAGGTCTGCGATGCGGTCGTGAAAGAGTGGCGTCCGAGCAAGGGAGAAAGGGTGATTATAAATCTGCCGAATACTGTTGAAATGGCAAGTCCGAATGTTTTTGCCGACCAAGTCGAGTGGTTCATCCGCAACTTCAAATCGCGAAAGCAAGCAATTATAAGCGTCCACTGCCACAACGACCGCGGAGGCGCCGTCGCTACGACCGAATTTAGCGTAATGGCAGGAGCGGAGCGGGTGGAGGGCACGCTTTTCGGCAACGGAGAGCGGACGGGAAATGTTGATATCGTAACTCTCGCGCTCAATCTGCACACTCACGGCATCGACCCAAAATTGGACATGCACGATATAGACCATTGCATCGAGGTCTACGAAGAATGCACCGACCTTCCGGTTCATCCGCGCCACCCTTATGCGGGCGAATTAGTGTTCACGGCATTTTCTGGTTCCCATCAGGACGCAATCAACAAAGGCTTTCAGGCGATGCAGTCCTCGAAGAACCCACTGTGGGAAGTTCCTTACATTCCAATGGACCCGCAAGATGTCGGGCGCACATACAAAACAGTCGTCCGCATCAATAGCCAGTCAGGTAAGGGAGGCGTCGCTCATATTTTGAGGAGCGAGTTTGGTTTCCAGTTGCCGAAAGCAATGCATCCGGAGATTGGGAGAATCGTTCAAGCCATCGGAGATAAAACTGGCCAAGAGGTTCTCCCGCCGATGATTAAAAAAGCTTTCGAGAACGAGTATGTCAACCGCGACAGTCCTTTTGCTTTGGAAGAATTCCAAATCGCAGAACATAGCGGGGGCCGAAGCCGCGACAGCGACAAGACGACCATAACAGCCAATGTAGTCGTGAGTGGAAAAAAGCAAATTTTGACTGGCGAGGGAAACGGGCCGATTGACGCGTTCAGTAAAGCGTTAAAGTCGGCCGGCGTCAGCGAATACACATTTCTTTCATATGAAGAGCACGCGCTCGGGAAAGGCGAGGACGCGCGCGCCGTCGCGTATATTCAGATTGCCGATGATGAGAACAGGTCGTTCTTCGGAGTCGGAATCGACCCCAATATCGCCGGGGCATCTCTCAAAGCACTTGTGAGCGCCTTGAACAGGTCGGCACGCTATGCTCCGCCAGAGACTAAAAAGAAACCTAGAAAAAGCGGAAAATAATCATATGAAAGGAAAAATTGCAGTACTTCCAGGAGACGGAATTGGAAAGGAGATAACCGACTCGGCCATACGGGTATTGGACACGATTAATTCGCGGTTCAAACACGACTTCAAAACTGAAACGGCGCTCGTTGGAAGTTCGGCGTACGACAAGTACGGCGTACACCTTCCGGAAGAAACTATAGAGATGTGCAAAAAATCTGATGCGATACTGTTCGGCGCAGTTGGCGGTCCCGTTTCAGACCAAGAGAGTCCGCGCTGGAAGGACGCGGAGAAGAATGTGATTCTCGGCCTGCGGAAAAAATTCGACCTGTTCGCCAATCTGCGCCCGCTTCGCGTCTGGCCTGGAACCGAATCATTGAGCCCTCTCAAACCCGAGCTCGTAAAAGGAATGGATGTACTCATAATCCGCGAGCTTGTTTCCGGAGTGTATTTCGGCCCTCGACGAAGATACGAAGAGGCGGGACAGCAGGTTGCGGAAGAAACAAATCGATATACCTGGAACGAAATCGAGAGAGTCGTTCGCGTCGCATTTGTTTCCGCAACGAAAAGAAAAAACAAACTGACGGTCGTGGACAAGGCAAATGTTCTTGAAACTTCCCGCCTTTGGCGCGAAGTCGTTCGTAGTGTCCAAAAAGATTTCCCTGCCGTTACCGTGGATTTTATGTTCATAGACAACGCGACGGTTCAGCTTGTGAGAGCGCCTGCGACATTCGATGTAATCGTGACCGACAATATGTTCGGCGACATTTTGAGCGACTTGGGTGGAAGCATCGTCGGCTCTCTCGGGCTTTTGCCATCGGCAAGCTTGAATGAGAAGAAATTCGGCCTGTACGAGCCCGTGCACGGTTCCGCCCCCGACATCGCAGGAAAAAATATCGCGAACCCGACTGCTCAAATACTTTCACTAGGAATGCTTCTCCGTTACACATTCGATTTGCAAAAAGAAGCCGACGCAATCGAGTCGGCGGTATTCTCCTGCTTGCTCTCTGGCAAGAAAACCAGAGACCTCGGGACGGGAAGTGAGACGAGTCTTTCGACCGATGAATTCACAAGTGCTGTCATTAATCAATTCCAATAACAACTCGAAAAAGTATTGTTGCGCCGATAATTTTCATCCGATTTGACCGGGCATGTTAGATGTTTGCAATTTTGCGCAAAAATCTGTCGACTCCCGAACGAGATTGAAAATAGAATTGCGCTACGCTCGCGCTATTTTTGCCTACCCTAATCGTAATTCCGTCTGCAAGAGAGCGAAAGGCATCTTCGTCGGTAGAGCTGTCTCCAATGTAAACAGGTATGGATGAACGGCTTTTGCGGAGCGCCAGAAATAACTCTAAAGCGCAGTGCGCCTTGGTTCGTTTCAAATCGGGCATGATGTCGAATGTATACAAATCGTTAATGACTCGAATGCCAGTCGGCCGAATATATGTTCCAATCGCAATCAGAGCTTCTTTTAAAAACAACCTCGCTTTTACAGAAGACAGCGACCGATAATGTATTGCATAACCGAGACGCTTACTTTCTACGCGAACACCCCTATAGTCCCGCGCTATTTTCCCCAGCGCTCTCCTCGCATGTAAAAAGGCGTTTCTGGCCTCACCGGGTATCTTCACTTGTGTTTTGGAGCTCGTCCCGAAAATATGCGATTCTAGTCCGTGCGAACCGGCATAAGAAATAGGCAAACGGATTTTATTTCTCACATCAGAAAGCGCCCGTCCGCTGATAATGGCAACAGGAAAATGCCGTGCAGCATTTCTTAGAGATTCGCGCGTACTTTCAGAGATTTGAGCCGTACGATGATTAGAAACTATTGGGGAGAGAGTGCCGTCAAAATCAAGCATGAGAACGCATCCATCTTTTCTGATTCGTCTGACAATCGAATCCATGTGCTTACTGGCGTCTTTCATTTTATTCAAGCTGTAAGAGAGCTTTGATGAGCTCTGCGGACCAACGATAGATGTTGTAATCGCGTACAGAGGAGCGCATCATATTCATCCGACGATGCTGTTCGGCGCCTGGCATGGTAAGTGCCTGATGTATCGCCTCGGCGGTATTTTCTGCGCTGTAAGGATTTACGAGAAGCGCGCCTTTGAGGCCGCGCGCCGCTCCGGTAAATTTGCTCAAGATGAGAACTCCTTTTTCATCGGCGCGCGCGGCCGGATACTCCTTGGCCACAAGGTTCATCCCGTCGTGGAGAGAGGTGACGAGGCACAAACACGCGCTTTGATACAGCGGCTGAAGTTCCGCGTGAGAATAATTTCTTTTTTCAAGAACAATCGGCTGCCACGCGCGCGTTCCGAACAACTTGTTTATCCTCTCCGCCTCCTCCGTGACAGAGGCGGCGTATTCCTGGTATTTCGCCACCGATTCTCGTGTAGGCGCGGCTATTTGCAGGAACGTAAATCGATTGCGATAGTCGGGATGATTAGTAAGGAAAAACTCAATGCCCTTAAATCGTTCCCGTATTCCTTTCGTATAATCAAGCCGGTCCACTCCGATGCCCACATACTCGGAACGAATGTTAAGCGCTTCCAGTGCCTTGCGGCCGGGGGCGGCTTGCGGTTCCGCATTTCCCGGGAACGCTATTGAAATTGGAAAAGGCCTGATATGCGAACGGTGGTCGGTGCGCGTGATTGAGAATTGTTCGTAATCAATGCGCGACTCTATTTCGGCGCCCACGGTTTCCATGAAATTATTGCAGTATTGCTGGGTGTGGAACCCCACAAGGTCGGCACCGAGTATTCCCTGAAGCAATTCCTTGCGCCACGGGCAAATAGCGAATTGAGCGGCGCTCGGCCATGGAATGTGCCAGAACACGGCAACCTGCGCGTCGGGGCGGCTTTTCTTTATGAGCGCCGGCAGGAGCGCGAAGTGGTAGTCCTGAACCAAAATAATCGGCCGTTCAACATGGCGTATTTCATTAAGAACAGTTTTTGCGAACAGTCCGTTTACCTTGCGATACTCCAGCCAATCTTCAGCACGGAAAAGGGGACGCACATGGGCCATGTGGCACAGCGGCCAAAGCGCCTCGCTTGAGAGCCCGCTGTAGTAGCCCTTTACTTCTTTTGGTGTAAGCCAAACACGTTTTAATGTGTACCTCGGCTCTTCGGGCGGCACGGCGATTTTGTCGTCGGCGTCTACGACTGACTTGTCGGCGTTTCCGCTCCCGTGCGCTATCCACGTCCCTCCGCACGCCTCCATCACCGGTTCAAGCGCCGTCACGACTCCGCCGGCGGGCACTGACCACTTGATTCCATTCTTCTCCTTGTTGTGAACGTACGGCTCTCTGTTGGAAACTACAAAAATCGGCCGGTCTTTCAGGTACGCTTTCATGAATTCTTTAAGGCGTTCAGCGGTCCATGGAGAATCAAGCTTTTCCAGCCGCATGCGCGCCTCCTCTCCGGCAACGAATCGCGCCTGTCGGAGACTGGTGGATATTTTTGATATCTCATTGGCGAGCGGCATGAGAAAGTCCTGGCCGCTCGTTTTGTCTTCGGGAACCGGCTCGCCTCTTCGCATTGCTTTTATCGATTCGGCCAGAAAGGAAAGAGGCCTGAAAAACACCCAGCGTATGAGGACGAAAATTGCGCCTCCAATCAATATGAGTTGCACGAGCAGGCGCAGAAGATTCTCTTTCCATATATTCCAAATAGTTTCGTCTATGTAGCTCGCGTCTTGCGCCACCAGGAGCGCGCCGATGACTCGCCCCTTATAATGCAGAGGATTCGAGAAAATGTAGATATCGCCGTCCGCGTTTCGTATGAACGCTCCCGTTGGCGTGTCAGTATCCATCACTGTTTCAATCAGAGGATTGCTCAATACAATGTCGGGAAATCGCGCCGATGTAGCTACAGGTTTTGCGTCGCTATCGAACACGCCTAGGCCGGCTATTCTTTCATTGCTCGCGATTCTTTCAACTATTCTCTGAACCGTGGTTGTCGCGTTAGAAATTAGGGAGGGTTCTACGGATTCTTGAAGACTGTCTATTAGAACGCGGGTTCGGTATTGCAAATCAGAGGAGAGATTCAGTTCCTCTCGGTTGGCCTGGTTAAATGTAAAAGTGCCGATTATAAGCGCTATCGCAAGCATTATGCCGCCAGTAATAAGAAGAATTTGCCTCATCCAATGAATGATACTCTCAACAATGCTTTAATTCAAAGAGTGATGAACCAGGCTATCACAGCCACAGACGCAAGTATGTTCAGTACGGATGGAATGGCCAGTAATAACAGGTCGCGGTGAATGGAGTAAACGAGCCAGACGATACTGTTTACTAATATAATCGCATATGTCGTTATTGATACATTATCTGCTGATGCGCTTGTGATGACCAAATAGACTTGCGGGTACAGCGCCAAACCGGAGGCAACTCCGGTGGCAATAGCTAACTTGTCGATGATGTGATGATGAAGTATCGGCATGTCGTGATATGTTAATTCTAGCACTTTCTTCCGCCAATATTTCAATACACTGCAAGGTCGTGCGAGACATCTTGCGTCATTGAGAGATTGCGGTAAGTAAAATAAGAAGTGCAACGACTATATTTTACTTATCCGCCCAAATTTTCGTGTGGCCGATAAAAGCAATCTGCCAATCATTTGTGAATAAGGAGTAAAGGTATTAGTATGACTAATGAGCGAAAATTTAGGCAGATGTAAGATTTACTAAGCTCGCTTCGCTCGCTAATTAAATCTAACATGAAAGCAACAAAATACATCTGGTTCAACGGAAAACTGGTTCCTTGGGCGAGCGCGAAAATACATGTCCTCTCGCACTCGCTCCATTACGGCACGGGCGCCTTCGAAGGAATTCGAATGTACGAAACTGCGAAAGGTCCGGCGATATTCCACTTGAAGCGACACATGGAGCGCCTGATATTCTCCGCGAAAACACTGGGAATGAAGTTGCCATACTCGCTGGACGAATTAATGGAGGCGGCCGTGGACACGGTGCGAAAAAACAAGCTCAAGTCGTGCTACATCCGCCCAATCGCCTTCTACGGCTTCGGCGAGGTGCGCGTGCTTCCGACCAACTGCCCCGTGGAAGTTGCAATCGCCGCGTGGCCGTGGGGCGCGTACTTGGGCGACGAGCCGGCTCGCATCACTGTGGTAAAAACACTGCGAATTCATCCGCAAACTCTCGCGGTAAAAGCGAAAATTACCGGACACTACGTAAATTCCATGCTGGCGGGCAGAGAGGCCACCGACCGCGGATTCACCGAGGCGCTTCAATTGGACTACAAAGGAAACATCGCCGAAGGTCCCGGAGAAAATTTCTTCATCGTGCGTGGCAAGACTATTACCACGCCGGCGCTCGGTTCAATCCTCCCCGGCATCACGCGCGAATCCGTCATCACGCTCGCGCGCGACCTCGGCTACAAAGTAGAGGATCGCGCGATTTCCCTCAAAGAGGCATTTTCCGCCGACGAATGTTTCTTCACCGGCACCGCGGCAGAGGTCACGGCAATCGCTTCCATGGACAACAAGAAAATGAAAAAACCGAATGGTCCTACAACCAAAAGAATCCGCGAGGAATTCCTCAAAATAACGAGGGGCGAAAATCCGAAGTATAAGAAATGGCTGACATTCGTAAACGAGTACTAACGGCTCATACTGGTATTTGAGATGTTAGATTGCATCCGCGAGCTCCTAATCGCTCTCGGCATATTCCGTGTAGTTCATCGCGCGTTATTTCATTTAAGCAACGGGGCTAGGACGGGATATATCCGCTCCGCGATGACTTTATTTCCGGCATCGTTCGGGTGAATCGAGTCTTCCATCAACTTTGGATTTCTAAACAGGCCGTCTAAAACGTTCGAAACATACGCCGTCTTGTACTTGTCCCGCAGTTTCTCAAACTCCGGCTCGAATTTATCGCCGAAAAGATTTCCTTTCACGCCGAGCAGGAGGACAATCGCGCCCTTCGAGTGAATATTCTCAATAATTTTCCCAAGATTTGTAAAAGTCGTTTCTATCGGGACTTTTTTCAGGTGGTCATTGCCTCCCAAAAGAAGAAGGACGACTTTGGGCATGTATCGGTCAAGCTCATCGATTCGAGCAAGTCCGTCCGCGGTAGTGTTCCCCGGCACTCCTAAACTAACAATTTCCCTTCCGGTGGCTTGTGACAATAGAGAGACAAAATCGTTCCCATCAGTCGCTCCCGTTCCCGCCACCAAGCTGTCGCCGAAAGCAATGATGTCCGTTCCCGAAGAAGGAAAGTTCGTGATTTCCGTTGCTCCGGAACGGAAAAAGGAATACCAAACTGCCAGTATCAAAACAGCGCCGGCAACAATGCAATACATTATTTTCTTTGGCATTTCTAGATTGTAGCAGTAAATCCCTGTCGGAGAATTCCCCACAAATATCCCTTTTGCAATATCTTCCTTATTCCAGTGTTTTGCAAAACACTGGAATAAGGAAAGGCGTCTGTCGCATTGCTACACACCAACAAGCGCATGTCATTTTTCCATTCTCCACTCCTATGTATCTTTGTAATAACTTCCCGCATTGCTATTCCAGTGTTTTGCAAAACACTAGAATAGCTTCCGCTCTCGGTGTCAGTTTATGCCGGACGCTCGGACCCTCGTTCCGCTTAGCCACGAGACCCGCGATTGCAAGCCGACGAATGTGGTCGGAAGCGTTTTGATATCCAATCTTGAGCTTTTCCGAAATGTCCTCTACCGAAAGCTCTGGCTCCTTATGCAACAAATCAAGTATCTCCAGTCGCCGATGGTTGGCGTAACCTTTTACGATGCGTTCTATATTGCGGTAACTGCGAGTTGCCATACCCGCATTTTACTCTATTCCAGTGTTTTGCAAAACACTAGCATAGTGGAAAATACTAAAATTAAGAGTTGAGACAAACAAAACGTGTGCCGTCTCGGCTCGCCAATCTCAATTTCCTTATTCCAGTGTTTTGCAAAACACTGGAATAAGAAATGGGCGCGTACATCAGCCAGGAAGTTAGAAGCTAGCGACTAGAAGCTAGAAGCTAGAAGCTAGAAGCTTTTTTTCATCAGTACGTATATGTGATTTCCTTTATTTGTGGCAGGCGTTTTTTTATTTTCTCTTCCATCTCTACGCCAAAGTGTACTCCCGCCATTCCGCACCCTTGGCAATTCCCGACAAGGCGCAGAATTATCGAGTCCGATTCCACGGCAACAAGCTCCGCCCCTCCTACATGCTCCGTAAACATGGGTTCGAATTCTTTCAAAACGGCCTCCACCGCCGCAATGATTTGTTTTGTGGTTTTCTTTTTCTTTATCATATTTTATATTATATCCCTACCTTCTTAGAAAACATCTTCTGGAGAGCGTAGAGCGAGATGCGCCTGCACGGAAGTCTCGCTAGGTCGGAGTAGGTTACTGGTTGAGAGCCGCGCGGGTGCTTGGGCCGACATAGCCGACCGGTTGAATGTTGCGCGCAGTTTGGAATTTCTTGACTGCGGCTTTTGTTACATTACCGAAGTAACCGGTTGCAGAGCCCGAGAAAAATCCGAGCGCGGAGAGACGTTTCTGCAGTGCAAGAACATCCTTCCCGCTATCGCCAAAACCGATGAAACTCTTGAGGGCGTACCCATCGTCCGCCGCTGTAGCGGCGTTCTCATTCGCGTTCGCCGCTCCGGAGGAACTCTGCGGTAGCGCATTGAGGGCCGCGCGGGTCGCTGGACCGACATTGCCGACCGGCGGCAACCCATGCGCTGTTTGGAATTTCTTGACGGCAGCGGCTGTGGCCGGCCCGTAGCGACCATTCGGAACTGCCCCTAGGAATCCAAGCCCCGCGAGCACGGTTTGCAATTGCAAGACGGCATCGCTTGTTTGTCCTTGACGCAGATTTTCGCTGAAGACGTAGCCAGCGGGAGACGCGGAAGTCGCGCCCGATGAACTTGATAGAGCCGCGATTTGCGCCTGAAGTTTTAGAAGCTGGTCCAGCAGAGCGGAAGATGCGGTACTGCTCGCCACGGCTGATGTGGAACTGGCGGAACCAGACGCGGAAACTGCCGGCGAGGGTGCCGCTCCGCCGGGACCCAGAACGACGAGGGTCTGCGTCGTAGAAGCGCTTTGTCCGTATGAGCCCACGGTTCCGATGACTTTGAGGGCATGCGTTCCTACATCGCCCGCGAGCGGCGTCCAAGAAAAGAGCCCAGACGAGTTAATGTTGCTGTTCGTTATGGATGATGATGTACCGATGAATGCGTCGGAGACGGAAAAGGTAGTGGGCCAATAACCCTGAACGTTCGTCGTAAAGGTAAGGGCCTGACCGGGCGTGATGCTTCCCGATGGAGTGGGTGGCTGGATAGTGAGCGCCGGCTCCGCGCCCACGCGCAGCGTTTGACTGACTGTGGCACCGTGGCCCAAAGAATCAGTGCCGTAGACCGTTAGCACGTGTTCGCCTTGCTGACTCGCATCCGGGGTCCACGAGAAGTTCCCCGACGAATCGATGTTGGCATCTGTGATGCTCGTTCCGCTGATCCCGCCGAATGCATCGCCGAGAGAAAAACGCGGATTGGTGAATCCCAGTGCGGACACAGTAAAAGATAGTTTTGCGGCGGGCATAACGCTTCGTCCGGGGACTAGCGATTGGATCACAAGAGAGGGCGGCGGCGCCACGACGATTGTCGCAGTCGTACTCGCCGCATTACCCACATTATCAGAGGCAGTGATAGTGAGCGGATGAGCGCCTATATCGCTTACTGCCGGGGTCCAAGAGAATCCACCGCCTCCGCTGAAGTTGCTGTTTGATACAGTTGATGTGCCGAAGGCGTCCGATATTACGTATATACGCGAGGAGAAACCAGCGGACACGATATCGAACGTGACAGTCGTACCGGCAGGTACCGCACCCGTTGGAGAAAGCGACTGAACGGAAATCGACAATGTGTCTGCGAATGCAAGAGGCGCTGCGAAGAGTACGCCTACGAATAACAGTTCGGCGAGACGCTTAGCTGCTTTCATTAGCTTTAATTATACGATAGAGGTGAAAACGCGCTAGTCCCTTGAGACGAACGATGCATCCGCGGAAAGAATCTTCTGAAGCACAACGTGCGACAGGAGCATACACGGCAATCTGGCAGGTCCAATTTGCGCTCGCATCAATTTTTGTATTTGCCCTGTCCCGACTGTTTTTAATTTTTTTACCGTTTTGCCGAGCATCCATTCCGTAAATATGGAACTGGACGCGGTTGAAATGGCGCATCCGGAGCCGCTGAAACGAACCTGCGTGACGACGCCCTTCGGATTCACTTTGAGCTGTAAAAGTATGTTGTCTCCACAGAGAGGATGAATCGCCTCCGCTTCGTACGTCGGATTTTTCATCGTGCCGAAATTTTGCGGATGCCGGTAATGTTCCAATATTTCCTCGCGGTATATGTCGTTTTCATTCATATTTGTGTACCAATCAACAAATGAATTCCAATCTACAAATAACTACGAATAAACAATCCTCAAATTTGTAGCCATTCGTAGCATTAGGATGATTCGTAGATTGGGACATATGGGTTTTATTTCATTGGAATTTTTTTACTATCGCCGACAACGCGCTCACCAAGCGGTCAATTTCCGAAACAGTATTGTAAAAACAGAGACTCACTCGCACCGAAGCATCAAGTGAGAAATTCTCGTGCAAAATCTGCGCGCAGTGGTGGCCGGCGCGGACGGCGATGCCCTCCCTATCAAGCAAGGTCGCGATGTCGTGCGGATGAATGCCCGCAATCGTAAAGCTGAATACCGGCGCTCTTCCTTTGGCGGTTGTAGGGCCGAGGAGAGAAATGTTTGGAACGTCTTTTAGCGCGCGTAGCGCGTATGCGGTCAGCTTTTCTTCGTGCTTCTGTATCGTTTTCAATCCGACACTTTGCAGAAATGAAATCGCGACGCCGAGGCCGATGACTTCGGCAACAGGAGGCGTGCCGCCCTCGAATTTGTCCGGTAGCGGCGCGTAGGTCGTTTTTTCGCGCGTAACTTGCTCTATCATGTGGCCGCCGTACATCAAGGGCGGCAATTTTTCAAGCAATTTTCTTTTGCCATACAAAATGCCGATGCCGTTGGGACCGTACATTTTATGCCCGGAAAAAGCCAAGAAGTCGCAATCTGGTTTTCGCACATCAATAGGCAAATGCGCCGCGCTTTGAGCGGCGTCAACCAAAACAATGGCGCCTATCTTGTGAGCGGCCGCTGCCATCTCTCTCACTGGATTCACCGTACCCAGAACATTTGAAACATGCGTAACGCCGACAAACTTCGGTTTGTGCTTCGCGAGCATTTTCTTGAAAACATCAAGGTCAATCCTTCCGTCTTTGGTAAGCGGAATGAAATTTAATTTTAATTTCTTGCGTTTGGCCGCGGCCTGCCACGGAACAATCATCGCGTGATGCTCCATGTCGGAAAGTAAAATATGGTCTCCCTCGCGCAGAAATGTTTCCGCCAATCCGGAAACAACCATGTTGATGCTCGCGGTCGCGCCGGAAGTGAAAATTATTTCCTCGCGATGCTTGGCGCGTATGAAATCTTTCACATGGTCGCGGACATTCTCGTATTTCTCGGTCGCGGATTCGGCGAGAGCATAAACTCCGCGATGAACCGGCGCGTTCCCCACGCGGTAGAATTTGTCCATCGCGTCAATAATGGCCTTTGGCTTCTGCGTCGTCGCGGCGTTGTCGAAATACGCGAGTGGCTTCGCGCCTCGCTTTTGGAAAATTGGGAATTCTTTTCGGACGGTATTGATATTCATATCCTTTCAAGAGCGGCATTTATTTTTTCCGCTTCTTCTTTTGGAAATTCGCTAACGAATGCACTAAGAAATCCGCGCACTATCAAGCGTTTTGCCTCCGCACGGGGCAGTCCGCGGGTCGCCAAGTAAAAAAGCTCGTTTTCGCCGACTTTACCAACTGTTGCGCCGTGGCCGGCTTTCACTTCATTTTCCAAAACCTCAAGCCGCGGAATGGCTCCCGCGCGCGCGTTTGGCGAAAGCAGAATCGCGTGCTCATTCAAGTCCGCGTCCGCATTCTTCGACCCTTTCCGTATGGTAACCAACCCTTCGTAGTTGGCCACCGCGTTGCCGTCTAATACTCCTTTGACCAGAGTCCGGGAGAATGTGTTGGGGGCGTCGTGAATGACCTCGGTTTCAAGTTTGAGCGTCCCCTGTTTGGCCAAGAAAAGGCAGAGCACCTTTGCCGACCCGCCCGGCGCATTCATTAGAACCCGCGCTTTTATGTGTCTGTCGCCCTCGCCCAACCACACGATTGGCACGACTCGCATTTCATCCGCACTCACTCGCACATCAATTATTTCCGGTTTTGCTGTCATGGCAAATCAACCCAGCGACCCCGCCATTTCCATAGTGATTAGGCGATTCAACTCGACCGCGTATTCAAGCGGAAGCGTTTTTATAACCGGCTCCATAAATCCCTGCACAACGAGATTTATCGCTTCTTCTTCCGTGAGCCCGCGGCTCATTAAATAGAACACCTGCTCTTCGGAAATCCGGCCGACCTTCGCCTCGTGCCCGATAGTTACATCCTCTTCATCTACCGTGATGTACGGCACCGTATTGGAAACTGAAATGTTGTCGGGCATTAGCGCATCACATTGCACATGTGAGGTCGCGCCTTTCGCTCCTTTCACAATCTTCAACTGTCCGCGATAAGTAGAAATTCCCCCGCCGAAACTGATGCTTTTTGAGATGACCGTGGACGATGTCTGCGGAGCGAGATGTATGACTTTGGCTCCAGTATCTTTGTGCTGTCCCGGCCCGGCAACGGCAATATTCAAGTGCTCGGCCCGCGCTCCGCGCCCTTTCAAAATTGAACACGGGTAAAGCATCGTTGTTTTGCTTCCGAGACTGCCTCCCACCCACTCTTGAATGCCATCTTCTTCCACAATCGAGCGTTTCGTATTCAGGTTGTAAACATCTTTGCTCCAGTTCTGTATCGTGGTGTACCGGCACCTCGCACCCTTTTTGACGAAAATTTCCACAACCGCTACGTGAAGCGAAGATGTGTTGTAAATCGGCGCGGTACACCCCTCAATGTATTGCACCGAGGCGCCTTCATCAACAATTATGAGCGTGTGTTCGAATTGGCCCGACGCGCGCGCGTTCATGCGGAAATAAGTTTGTAGAGGCATATCGACATGGACACCTTTCGGCACATAAAGGAAGCTCCCGCCCGACCACACCGCCCCATGCAGGGCGGCTAGCTTGTGCTCTGACGCCTTAATACACTTCGTCATAAAATATTCTTTCACCAGCTCGGGATACTTTTGGACCGCAGTGTCTGTGTCGCAGAAAATTACGCCCTTGTCTTCCCATTTCGGGCGCAACTTCTGATAGAAGCCCTCGGATTCGTATTGTCCTATAACGCCGGCAAGAAACGCCCTCTCGGCTTGCGGAACTCCGATTTTCTCGAATGTATTTTTGATGTCGGACGGCACCTCGTCCCAACTCTTGTATCTTCCTTCCTCGGTGCGCTGATAGTAAGTAATTTCGTCGAAATGCAATCCTCTCAAATCCGGTCCCCACTTTGGAACTGGCAGCCGCAAAAAGTCCTCGTACGATTTCAGGCGCAATTCCCGCATCCACGCCGGCTCGTTTTTTATGGCAGAAATTTCCTCGACGACCTCGCGCGTTATTCCCCTTTTGGCGCGATGTATAAAACGATCGGGCAAAGCATCAGACCCGCCTTTCTTCGTCCATCCCCCTATTGGCGCTGCGACTGTTTTCATAATTAGGCATCAATGTATTCGCTGTATCCGTTTTTCTCTATGTCTTTTGCGAGAGCTTCGGTTCCAGATTCTATAATTTTTCCTTTGTGCAATATGTGCACGCGGTCTGCTTTAATCCATCGCAAGATTCGGTTGTAGTGAGTGATGATAATGATGCTTACACCGCGCGCGCGAAGTTTGGTAATTTGTTTGGCGACAAGCTTTAAGGCATCAATGTCGAGCCCCGAATCTATCTCGTCGATAATGACGCATTTTGCGGGGAGGAGCGACAACTGTAGAATTTCCATTTTCTTTTTTTCCCCGCCCGAGAACCCATCGTTGAGCGAGCGCGAAAGAAATTCATCCGGCATGTGGAGGGCTTTCGCAGTGTCCTTTATGTCGTTCCGAAAGTGCGCCATTTTGAAATTCTTCGGCTTCTCCGAGAATTTTCGCACCGCGATTGTAAGCAGATTCGTGACAGAAACACCCGAGACTGCTTGCGGGTGCTGGAGAGCGAGCAAAACTCCCGCGCGCGCGATTTCGTCGGTCTTCATTGAAGACAGTTTGTTTTTGCCGAATGCTATGGTGCCCTTCACTATCTTGCAATTTGGATGTCGCAGTATGGTATTGCCGAGTGTCGATTTGCCCGAGCCGTTCGGGCCCATAATCACATGCGTCTTGCCCTTCGGCAGGGTCAAGTTGATGCCGTTCAAAATCGGCTTGCCTGCCCCGTAGCCAGCGCGAAGCGCTGTGGTACCGGGGCTTTCGAGCGTAACATGCAAGTTTTTGATTGTTAGTGTTGACATGTTAGTTTTTCTTAGAGAGCGTAAGCGAGTTTAGAAACAACTTACACCCGCCTAAATTTCTTGTAATACCTACACTGGGTTTGTAATCTTTCGATAGAATATTCTTCTTGATATTTGCAGAGCCCACATGGTTCGTTGGGAAATTTGGGCGGGTCAAGAATTTGTAATTCGCTTTGCTCATCGGCAAACGAGCCGAGAGAAATGAAAACAAGTTTTCATTTCCGAGCGAGAGCTGCCGATATAAAATATTCATATTTTCTATAACATCTTCTAGATTACTGAACCGGCTTTAAAAGCACACGGTCTGTAACTCTCTTCAACCATAGGATAAATCCAACGAAAGAGCCGTACGAAATAAGTTCAAGCAAGGTCGGCGTACTGGTGTATCCAAATAATGTTCGCAAAAAGCTTCCGACAATGCCTTTGTTATCAATTATGTGTGAGATGTTGAATATCGGATCGAAAGAAAAGACGGGCAAAATACCCAGCTCCTGAGATTCGTGAACACCATGGGCAACTAGACCTGCGGCAAACATTATTAAAAAAACGCTTGTAACATTGAAAACCACCGACAGATTCACCCGAAGCGCGTAGCGAAAAAGCGCGTATCCTAGTATCACCGCGGCAAGTATGCCGGATACTGCGCCATAAAACTGGCCCGATTGCCCCGCAAGGCCGCTGGATTTTAAATAAAGGACGATTTCAGTTCCCTCTCTGAATACTGATGCCGCGACAAGAAAAAAGATTCCTAATCCGTATCCTTTTCCCGCGTGATATGCGACTTTTTCTTTAATTCCTTTTGCGACATCTTTTTGCTGATGCACCCACATAATCATCCAGGAAATGAATCCTGCTGTAACAAGCATCAATATTCCCTCGAAAAGCTGTTCTGTCTTGCCTTTAAATCCACCAAAAAGCGCTTCAAGAAGAACAGCCAAGAGTACGGAAATGAAAACGCCCGCGCTAACGCCGTACCAAACATGTCTCTTGAAAAACAGTTGGTCAGTTTTGGTCAGAAATGTAAGAATGATGCCCACAACAATGGCCACCTCAAGTGTTTCTCTGGATGTTATTAAAAGAGAGGGGAACATAGACAAAATGTACCACGGCTAACTAACACCGGGCAAGTATTAGTTATGTCGAGCGAAACAACTTACTTGTGTGCCAAAAATTCCTTAAGCGAAAGCTTGTAGACCTTCTGGACGAACTCCTTATTGAGCTGTCGCCATTTATTCCCCGCGAAACATGATTTTCCCTTCGGACATAATCGCGAATGCTCGCTTTTTTTTCCGGCGGGACAGCAGATAAAATCCTGTCCCTTGGAAAATATCCCGAGTACCTCTCCCATTTTTACGCTCTTCGGGTCTTTCGTTAAATAGTAGCCCCCATTTTTTCCTTCAACGGCTTTAATAACGCCGGCATCGCGAAGGTCATGCGCCAGATTCCGCAGGAATAAAAGAGAAATATCATATTCTTTTGCTATTAGGGATAGCGGAACTAGCCGTTTTTTATATTCACGCGCAAGCACGCCTACAATTACGATTGCGTAATCTTCTCTCCTTAAAAAGCGAATCATATGGTAACAATCCGTTCAATCCATGTCTGAATAAGAGTTGACGCTTCGGGTGTTTCTCTCACAACGGAACCGATGTCCACTCCTTCTGGCACATTGCCAGATTGTTTGAGCAATTCGGAAAATCTGGAATAATTTGCTTCGGGATGGAATTGTAATGTGTAGGCTCGCTCGCCATATCGCAATGCGCTGAATCTGCATGTCGGACCAGTTGCGAGAAGTACAGCCCCCGTCGGCAGTTTTGTAATGGAATCACCGTGCCAATACTGTGCAAAGAAATTCTTGGGGAAACCATTAAAGAGCGGGTCGCGTTCTCCTTCCGGAGTCAGATGCACTTCGTGTGTACCGACTTTCTTTTGCTCTACATCGCTCACTACTTTGCCATCATGCATCTGCGCAATTATCTGGTGGCCAAAACAGATGCCGAGAACAGGCAGATTGTGTTCGAGCGCATACGATACTAGGAGTCGAGTTCGCGAGACAATTCTAACGGCCATAATACGAGCGGGGTCTTTTTCACTGCGCCCGCCGTCCAAATCGAAATCTGTAGAACCGCCGAACATGACACCGTCATATCCGGCCAGAATTTGGTCGGGACTTGTCCATGTTAATTGTTCATCAAGTGCCGAAAGAAAATCAAGCCGTGCGAGCCCGCCAACTGCGCGCCGATAATTGTCCTGCTCCACCCGTATCCATTCTGGTGACTGCCGCGATTGAACGAGAAGGATTCTCTTCATTCTTCTACTATACCCCTTAAGAAAAAAATTCCAAATTCGCTAAATTAGAAAGCTGAAAATCGGACTATCTTTTTCGATGAGTTCGTACGACATCCCGATTTTGTCCATTCGCTTCAATAGGGGTTTGAAATCTTTTTTATTCGCCAGCTCGATGCCGACGAGCGCGGGGCCGTTTTCGCGATTATTTTTCTTCGTGTACTCAAAGAGTGTGATGTCGTCCGTTGGTCCAAGCGCCTCATTCAGGTAGCGCTTAAGGGCGCCTGGGCGCTGTGAGAAACTAATCATAAAGTAGTGCTTGAGGCCTTGGTAGACCAAGCTGCGTTCTATCACCTCTGGATATCGACTGATGTCGTTGTTGCCTCCGCTGACTATACAGACCACCGTTTTGCCCTTCAGAGACTTCCCAATCTGCTCAAGCGAGGCGATGGCGAGCGCGCCCGCTGGCTCCGCGACTATGCCGTCTCGCTGATAGAGAGAAATCATTGTTTCGCACACCTTGCCTTCCGGAACAAGAATTAATTTTTCCAAGACTTTTTTGCAGAGCTTGAATGTCAAATCGCCCACAGTTCTTACCGAGGCACCATCGACAAAAGTGTCTATTTTTGGGAGAGTTACAACTTTTCCTGCCTTTAGAGCTTGCGACATTGAAGGAGCGCCCGCGGGTTCTGCGCCAACAATTTTTGTAGCTGGACTTCTCCATTTCATATATGAGCCGAGACCAGCGCATAATCCGCCTCCGCCTATCGGCACCACGACAAAATCAATTTGTTCTTTTCCGCCAGAGGCGGATCCGCCTTCGGCGGAAAGCTGTTCAAGAATCTCAACGCCCACTGTCCCCTGTCCGGCGATTACGAATGGGTCATCAAAAGGGTGCACAAAAACCCGGTGCTTTTTTTGCGATACGCTTTTGGCTTCTCCGAACGCCTCGTCAAATGTGTCGCCGAAAAGTTCGACTGTTACAAACGAGCCGCCCAAGTTATGCACGCGGTCGATTTTTTGCCGAGGAGTGTTGCGAGGCATAAAAATAATTCCCTTTGTTTTCAATGCCTTGCAACTGAAGGCAACTCCCTGCGCGTGATTGCCCGCGCTCGCGCATACGATACCGCGCTTTTTCTCCGAGGGAGTAAGTAATCGCATTCTGTTATAAGCGCCTCGCAATTTGTATGAGCGAACTATCTGCAAATCTTCGCGCTTGAGATAAATCTTTGCGCCGAAATGGTGAGATAGGCCGGAATGGAATTGCAAAGGAGTTTCTCGGACGACGCTTCGCAGATGCTCTCGCGCCTCTTCTACAAGTTTCGGGTTAAATGTTTTATCCATATATTGTTTATTATTTGACTAAGGCGACGCAGGAAATTTCGATGAGAGCATTTTTCGGAAGTCCGGAGACGGCGACTGTGGCGCGGGCCGGTTTATGCCCGCCGAACGATTTTGCGTACACTTCGTTCATTTCTTTAAAATCATTCATGTCGCGAAGGAATACGCTGACGCTCGCGACCGAATCTAATCCTATGCCCGCGGCGCGAAGAACTTCTTCAAGGTTTTTAAACACCTGCACAGTCTGCTCTTTGATTCCCCCGTCCACCATTGCACCCGAAGGTTCGAGAGCAATCTGCCCGGAGCAGAAAACCAGGTTGCCCGCGACGACCGCCTGCGAGTACGGGCCTATTGCCTTAGGCGCTTTATCAGCGTGAATTGGTCGCATATCTAGGCACATTACTACAGAAGGCAGGTCTTTACAATTCTTGCCCTCTCCCTACTGCTCCATGTACCAAACTGATGCGGTCGCATCAGTTTGGTACAGGAAAATAAAGAAATAAAGAGTAGCAACAAACCTACCAGCAAGATAAGACCCAACAATCTCGACCTTTACAAATCCCCTCCCCCTGATATGTTGAGGATGGAATGGTCTTCGTTCCTTGAAAAAACCTTGGTAAAAGGCTGTTTTGCGTGTTGAGTGCGGCTTAGGGGGAAGGATTGTTCCTCGCAAGCTGTACTTAACCGCAATACAATCCAACACCCAAAGGAGAAACCAATGAGCACGCTTCAACTGCATGTTCTCGACCCACGTGGTCACCCGAGTCAGATTCCTGATTTAACGAACTGGATCGGGGTACTGAATGGAAAGCTCGTCATCAAAAGAGCTTCTTTTATTTATGGCACTGCTTCAATGGTTCTTATGCCATCACCAAGCAGTATCCAAACCGCAGAGTTTCCCAAATTCTGGATTCCGCCAGAAATGACCGTGCGGAGCCCGCAACCTTTTCAGGCACTCATAACCTTTGATGAAAAGGGTGAGATTGAGGGTCTGGACTATGTGCTGGGCGACATTTCCTCGCACGGTGGAACGCGGGTTATCTGGATGGCAGGAAATTCTAATGCGCTGGTACGCGACCAAAAGCGAATCTCGGTGACCCTGTCGGTCACTGACATGCCGCCACTGGAAAAATGCAGTGTAACGTTTCCGGTGGTTCTTCTGGGAGGGGAGAAACGTTTTGCCCTTCCTGATGGGTGGTATGCGGTCGCAATCCCGGCGCTCGATGATTTCCGAGTTACGGAATATCTCGCATATACGCCCGGCGCTTATGACCGTTGGGAGCACACGACCATGAATGTCGATGTGGTCCGGAAGGGAGTTCGCCGCAAGGAGAAAGTCATAGCAACGGGATGCGTCAGTACGACAGGCGGAATGGGTGCCAGCACCGTGTTCAGTCTGCCTCAATTTACGGATCCGAGGGAGCGTTATCCTTGCTATCTCGACGCGAAAAGATTCGCGGAGGGAGACAGACTGCGCATCCAATTCGCGTGGCTTGGCAGCAAATACCCCGTAGTCGACAGATTTCGTGCCCATTACAGGGTCGTTCACTTGATACCACCACCGAGCCATTAATTGGCGACAGCCCCTCCCGCAAAGAATCGCGTGGAAGGGGTTGTTTCATATTTCTACATTCTAGATCGTTTGGCTCTCTCAATAAACAACCTAACTTTCTCCAAATTTTTTGTTCCGTCTGGGTTTGATACGCCAGAATTTACATCAACTGCATACGGGCGCACCTTGCTGATTGCCTCGGATACATTGTTGGGGTTGAGGCCTCCGGCTAAAATTACTGGAAGCGAAGTCGCTTCAACGATTTTTCGGCTGATATCCCAATCATGGGTCTTCCCAGTTCCCCCGCGCTGTCCCGTTTCCTTTATCGCCGAGTCGAGAACGAGCGCATCCGCAATACCTTCGTATCCCTTCGCTTCCTCGATGGCGCTCTTATCAAAGACATTTACCACCTTATATAATTTGATATTCGGAAGTTCAGATTTTAGTTTACTCATTTCTTCTATGTCTCCGTGTAATTGGACGGCGGTAACGGCTGTCTTTTTTACAAGTCGAGCGATCTTTTCTGGCTCCGTTGCCGAGGTAACTAAAACAGCGGAACATGTGGGGGGCAGTTGTGAAATAATCTCGGACGCCATATCTCTCGTAAGCGGGTTTCTGGAATGTTCAAGTTCGACATGAAAGCCGAGCATGTCTGCGCCGAGCGACGCAACCGCACGAGCAGTCTCAATATTTGTGATGCCGCATATTTTTACTTGGACCATGTTAGAGATTCTTAATGAGTGATAACGAGTTTAGAAGCTCTTACACCCTGTTAAATGCGACTTCGTCGCCCCGCTTACGGCGGGATTTAACAGGGTCAAGAATATGTAATTCGCTACGCTCATAACATCTTCTAGACTATAATGACACGATGACGGTGTTAGACGAAATAGTTGAAACAAAACGGCGCGAAATCGCGGCCTTAAAGGCTGTGCGCTCGCTTGAAACTCTGCAAAAAGAGGCCGAGGATTTTCGACCAGAGAGGCGGCCATTTCGCACACTATTTGAGAAAGGCCCTGTATTGATTGCGGAAATAAAACCCCGCTCGCCTTCGGCTGGAGAGCTAATTGCAGATTCCCCCCTTGAAATTGCCGACCTCTACGCAAAAAGTAATGCCGATGTTATTTCAGTTCTAACCGATACCGAATATTTCGGCGGAAGCAATGACTTGCTCAAGGAAGTGCGCGTGCGCGTTCCGCAAGCGATTTTGCGAAAAGATTTCATCATTGATGAATATCAAGTGTATGAGACGATGCTTTTGAACGCGGATGCATTCCTGCTGATTGCGTCCATTTTGGAGGAAAGCGAACTGGCGCATCTGTTAAAGCTCGGGGAATCGCTCGGCCTAGACGCGCTCGTTGAAGTGCATGACGAAAAAGAAATAGAAAAGGCGCTCCGCGCGGGAGCGCGTATCATAGGCATTAACAATCGCGACCTAAAAACTTTTAATACCGATATTTCAGTTACTGAAAAACTCATGGCGAAAATCCCGAAAGGCACATTCGTCGTGAGCGAATCTGGCATTGGAACTGTGGAGGATGTAAAAAGGGTGCGCAGAAGCGGCATTAGCGGTATTCTGGTAGGTACATCGGTACTTCAATCCGCCGACCCAATCAAGAAAATTAACGAGTTGAAACAAGCATTATTATGACGAATAAGAAAACAAATTATGGCGGCGCATACGTACCCGAAATGTTGTGGGACACACTCCGCAAGTTGAGTGCCGAGTTTGAATGCGCGAAAAAGGACAAGGTATTTCAGAGCGAATTCCAGGACCTTCTCCGCAATTATTCAGGCCGTCCAACACCGCTTATTTTCGCCGAGCGCGCGACTGCAGACCTCGGAGGTGCAAAAGTGTATCTCAAGAACGAAGGCGCAAACCACACGGGCGCGCATAAAATTACACATTGTCTAGGACAGGGACTTCTCGCGAAACGGCTCGGAAAAAAGATGCTCATAGCGGAAACTGGAGCGGGACAGCACGGCGTGGCTACTGCCACCGTCGCCGCAAAATTAGGCCTAGAGTGCGTCGTGTTTATGGGAAGCGAGGACATAAAGCGCCAGCGCCCAAATGTATTTTTGATGGAGCGTCTCGGCACAAAAGTCGTGCCAGTGGAGTACGGGAGCAAAACACTAAAAGACGCGGTGAACGAGGCTCTGAAATACTGGATGGAGAATTTGGACGATGCTCACTACTGCATCGGCTCTGTGCTGGGGCCCGCCCCATACCCAGAAATGAACCGCTACTTCCAATCCGTCATCGGGCGCGAGATTCGCTCGGAGCTTATGTCGCGAGAAAAGAAAATCCCGGATGCAATAATCGCGTGCGTCGGCGGCGGGTCAAATGCGATGGGGAGTTTTTACGATTTTCTTTCCGATAAATCGGTGCGGCTCATCGGCGTGGAAGCCGGTGGCATTGGGAAGAAACTCGGCGAGCACTCTTCGCGAAAAATCGCAGGCGAACTCGGCATTTTCCAAGGCTATAAGTCGCTATTTCTCCAAACGGAGGATGGCCAAATCGCGCCCACCCACTCTATTTCGGCAGGCCTTGATTATCCAGGCGTCGGCCCTGAACTCGCGGACTTGTACGCAAACGGCCGAGTGGAACTTACATACGCAACGGACGCGGAGGCAGTTTCAGCAGTGGATTACTTCGCCAAACTTGAAGGTGTTATCTCCGCGCTCGAGAGCGCGCACGCACTCGCAGAAGTGCGCAAAATAGCTCCGAAAATGCCGAAAGATTCAATCGTGGTTGCAACTCTCTCCGGCCGAGGCGACAAAGACCTCTTTAACTTCGCCCGTGCGTTTAAGGACGAAAGTTTCCGCGATTTTTTGAAGGATGAATATGACCGCTACTAATAAACTCAATCGGTTGTTTGCGGACAAAAAAAAGACGCTTTTCATGGCGCACATGATAGCGGGCTATCCGACAATGGAAGATTCCGAGAAAGTTGCCGAAGCGCTAGCAAAAGGCGGAGCCGATATCATTGAACTGCAAATTCCATTCTCCGACCCGATGGCCGACGGCCCAACGATTGCGGTTGCAAGCGAGGATGCTCTCAAAGCAGGCGCAACTGTGGCAAAATCACTTGAACTTCTCAAAAAAGTTGCCGGATTCGGCAAGCCAATTGCAGTGATGAACTACACAAATCCAGTCTTTCGCTACGGCATACCGAAGTTCGTAAAGACTATTGCGACTGCAGGAGCAAACGCACTCATTGTGCCAGATTGTCCGTTTGACACTGAAGAAGGCGGTGAGCTTCTTTCCGCCTGCCAAGAACATGATATCTTTTTTGTTCCGGTCGTTTCCCCAGGAGTGCCCGAAGAGCGATTGAAGCAACTTGCAAAAGCTTCTCGCGGATTCGTCTACTGCACCTCACGACAAGGCATCACTGGCGCAACAAGCAGGTTCGCCAAAGACCTCGAGAATTTTGCCGTTGTCGCTAAGCGCATCTTCAATCTCCCACTCGCCGTCGGCTTTGGTGTTAAATCAAAAGAAGATGCCCAGTCGCTAGCAAAATTCGCTGACATAGTCATCGCGGGGAGTGTGTTTGTGAATGTCATCAAAAATGCAAGGCCAGAAACTTTGGAACCACTTGTTGAGAAAGTTATGCGAGAGCTACATATCTAATAAAGGCCATCTTTTTCCAATTTCATCCCACTTTGCAACATTATCACCCCAGATAGAAAACTTTTTCATAAGCTCCAGAGATTCACGATATGATGCCAAAGTAGTAATGCCAGCTTTCGAAGCTTTCGGCATGGCCTCTAAAAATATAATTTCGTCAAGTCTCAAGTCTGGAGAAGGAACCCTTGCCACCCCATGACGACCTGATCCAATTAAATTACTGTCCCTTGAAAAAGGTATCTTCGCATCAATCTGACTTGCCCAATTTGCGACAAATCGTGCAACTTCCCTAGAATGTGGATTGAAGCAACCATTAGTATATGTGTCCCATGCTTGTCTTGATGGCTCATCCTTTAGTCTAAATGCGGGTAGAGTTTTGCGCCAATTCTCAAGAGTCTTCTCATTAGCGCGCTTAGATAACTTCGCAATATTATCGTCCATGTTATACATTCTACACTACTAATTCTGCGCATGGTTGCGCATGTAATGATCCATGATGACGAGTGACGACATCGCGTCCACTATGGGGACTGCACGTGGGACGACGCACGGATCGTGGCGGACGGAGGCCTCCAGCTTGGTCACCTCGTTTCCTCTTTTCACCGTGTCCTGCTTCTTGTCGATCGATTCTCCGAGTATTGTCTAATTCTCACGAATTAGACAATAGTTGGAATAAGATAACTTTGCATCAATTATTCCTTATATGCTTATTCGCGCGAATAAGCATATAAGGAAATAATGCTCATGCGAGAACCGGCATTTTACTAGCGTTAGCAGTAAAACGAACATTTCCTTCCTTTACGGCTTCCGCAATAACGCGGGCTTCAATAGCTCCTTCAATGCACTCGGCAATCATTTCCTTCGCATGCGACAAATTTTTGCCCCAAGAGACGGCTCCCTGCACTTTTGGCGCAGTCGCAACATATCCGCCCATGTCGATTTCCGGCTCAAATACCGCTTTAAACGAGCCGTATTGCGTTTTTACGATAGCTGTTTTTATGGAACCTTTTGCCATATATTCATATTAGCATTTCACGAATTTTGCGCTTTATTTCGCAGGTAGTGATCCATTATTACAAGCGCCCCCATTGCGTCCACTATTGGAACGGCTCGCGGGAGGACGCACGGGTCGTGGCGGCCGGAGGCCTCCAGCTTGGTCGCTTCGCCTTTAGTGTTCACCGTGTCCTGCTCTTTTTTAATGGTTGAGACCGGTTTGAATACGACGCGGAAGTGAATCGTTTCTCCGCTTGAGATTCCGCCCAAGGTGCCGCCTGCGTTGTTAGTTTTTGTCCGGACGTTTCCGCTTTTATCTGTGTAGAAAGCATCGTTGTGTTCGCTCCCGCGCATCCCGACGCTCCGGAATCCGAGGCCGATATCAAAACCTTTGACCGCATTGATGCTTAACATCGCTTTCCCGAGGTCGGCTGAAATCTTGTCAAAAACCGGCTCGCCCAAACCGGCTGGCACATTTTTTATGACACCCTGAATAATTCCGCCGATGGAATCGCCGTCTGCTTTCACCTTCTCAACAAGCTCTATCATTCTCTCCGCAACCTTTTGGTCGGGGCAGCGGATGATGTTTGACTCCACATCTTTGGCGGTAACTGAATTGAAATCAACATTGGCCTTAATATCTCCGACTTGTTCGACATAGCTTATGAACTCAATTCCAGTATTCTTTCCGCCGGAGGCGGATCCGCCTATGGCGGACAGATATTTTTGCGCTATCGCTGCGGCGGCAACGCGGGCAAGCGTTTCCCTGGCAGACGCTCTCCCGCTTCCTCGCCAATCCCTAAAACCGTATTTCGCTTCATAGGTAAAATCCGCGTGCGACGGCCTATAAACATCTTTCAATTCAAGATAATCGTCGGACTCAAATTCTTCGTTGTAAGCAATCAGCAAAATAGGCGTGCCTGTGGTTTTACCCTGAAAATATCCGGAGAGAATTTTGACGATGTCGGGCTCCTTGCGCGGTGTTGTAATCTTGCTCTGCCCGGGCTTGCGCCTATCGAGCTGAACCTGAATTTCTTCTTCGGTAATTTCAATACCGGGCGGACATCCGTCAACGACAACTCCAACAGCCCCGCCGTGCGATTCGCCGAACGTCGTTATCCGAAACAATTGCCCGAATGAATTCCCTGCCATGGGTGCAATTATAACCCCTTAATACCTACTAACACCACAATCATATGGGAATAGAACAACCAATCCAATTTATAACGGAAATGTACTCAAAAATATTCAAAAACAACAAGTTCCTTGATTTTTTAAATATTCCCTATCCTACGCTATAGCGTAGGATAGGGAATATTGTTTTTTCACAAAAAAGACAGCGGCAATAATAATTAACGAAACTATTTTTGCGCGAATATCTATTTCTTTACTACTCCCCTCTCACGCAACTTGGCCACTATCTTCTCTACCGCGCTCTCCGGTGGGTCGGTCTCCGTGTCTATAGTTTCATCAGCGGCCGCCTCATAGAGCCCTGCCCTCTCCGCGAGCATTTTTTCCATCTCTTCCTTTGGCGTGGTTCCAGTTGTCAATGCCGGCCGATGAGAATCGTCCTCTGCCATTCTGCTTAAGAGCACTTCAAGAGTTGCGCGAAGGAAAATACAGAGACCGTTTTTCTTTACCGCTTCAATGTTCTCCGATCGCGTAATAATTCCACCGCCGGTAGAAATTACAGCGCCGTTTTGCTCTGAGACTTCGCGGATCATGTCGGATTCCAAATCCCTGAAATGGTCCCATCCAAATTTCTCCACAATCTTCTTGATGCTCATTCCTGCTTTTTTTGCTATCAAAGAATCAATGTCTTCACACCGCTTACCGAGTCGTTTGGCAAGAAGCCGAGCAACGGTCGTTTTGCCACTCCCGCGCATACCTATGAGAACAATGTTCGGGTCTCGTTCCGAGGCGCTGGTTTTTATGCCGATCTCACCAAGTTTTTCCCAAAAATCTGGGAAGGTTTTGGTTACTACTTGAGGGTTTCTTATTTCCATCCCTTTCAACTTTGTTCCCAGTACCGAAAACGCCATTGCCATCCGGTGGTCCCAATAGGTATCTATGACCGCCGGTTTCGGGTAACCGCCGTAAATTGTCATTGTGTCAGGAGTCGATTCGGAACGTATTCCCATTTTTGCTAGCTCGCGTTCGAGCGCCGCAACACGTTCAGTCTCCTTAACCCTCAAAGAGCCAACCCCTGCGATGTGAGTAATCCCCGGAACACACGCAGAAAGCGAGGCAAGGGTCTGCACCTGGTCGGGACAATCCTGCATGTTCACATCAACCGGCTTAATTCCGCGTCCTTGAATTGTTATCTCGTTATCTCCATACTCAACTTCGTTCCCCATGTCGGCAAGGATTTTAAGAAATCCCATGTCGGCTTGAACCGATTTCGGATTCATATTTTTAAGCATAACGCGCGACTGTGTGAGAGCGGCAATTGCAAAGAAATATGAAGCGCTTGAGGCATCGCCCTCCACGACATACTCATTAATATTGTATTTTTGGCCTGCTGGAACGGTATATGTGGATGAATTTTTAATCTCAACATTGGCTCCAAATTGCTTCATGGAATCAATCGTCATGTCGATGTAGGGCTTTGAAATTTGCTCGCCGATGACCTCGATGTTCACTTCGCCAATCATGGGAGCAATCATTAAAATTGAGGAAAGGAACTGACTGCTGACGGAACCATTCATCGTAATATTTCCTGGAGTGAGCTTCGAGGAAGAAATTCGCAGCGGCGGGAATCCTTCCTTTTCCAAATATTCTATTTTCGCGCCGAGCTGGCGGAGTGCGTCGACAAGATCTCCTATAGGACGTTCATTCAAGCGCCCTTCTCCACGTATCGTCTTAACACCCGCGACAACAGAGGAAAGCGCGAGAATAAACCGGATGGTTGTTCCGGAAAGATGCGCGTTCAAATCGTACGAAGTATCGTCAACCGATGTAATATCTCCGACAACTTCTAAAGAATCTACCTTCGGCGCAACTTTAATTCCAAGAGTTTGGAGACAATCAATCATCGCTTTCGTATCGTCGCTAAAAAGCGGATTTTTTATTCGAACATTTTTTCCAACGAGAGCTGCCATGAGAAGCGCTCTGTTGGTGTAACTCTTGGAACCGGGAATAGAAACAGCCGCGTCTATTGGTTTCTCCAGTGGAATAATTCGGGTAGTTTTCATCCCGTTAGAAGTAGGAAGCTCACGCTTCCGACTCGGAAGTTATAACTTGTAAGTATCCGACCAATGAGAAACATATATTGAATGTACCATAAACTGAACTTCCGCGACTTCTAACGGGATTCATTTTGCGTTGTCGGCGAATCGCTGTGCTTCCTTCACTAAATTATCCAGGGCCTGCTTTGCCTTTCCGCTATCAATGGATTCCGCTGCCAATGCGATTCCCTGCTCTACATCTTTCGCTATTCCCGCGACGTAGAGTGCTACTCCTGCGTTCAGAATCACAATGTCGCGCTTCGGTCCTTTCTCGCCGCTCAAAATCTCGCGAATCATCGCTGCGTTTTCCTCGGGACCGCCACTTTGCAACGAGGAAAGCTCGGCTTTCTTAAATCCTAGTTGAGCTGGGTCGATCATGTATTTCTTTACGTGCCTCTCGGTAATCTCAAATACGTGCGTCTGCGCGCTAGTGCTGATCTCGTCCATGCCATCCTCGCTCGTCACAACAAGTAAATGTTTATATTCAAGTCCGCGCGCTACCTCGGCTAATTTTTCGGCGAGTGAAATGTTGGGAACACCGACGAGCTGACGTTTGGTACCAGCGGGATTCGAGAAAGGCCCGAGTGCGTTAAAAATTGTCCGAATCTTCAGCTCTTTTCTCACGAGTACAACTTGCTTCATTGAGGGGTGGTACTGCGGTGCAAATAAAAAGACCATGCCCGCATTCTTGAACACATCTTCCGCTTGCGCGGGCGTGAGCACAATTCGCACGCCAAGCGCTTCAAGCACATCCGCACTGCCACATTTGCTGCTTGCGGCGCGGTTGCCATGCTTTGCGATTTTCGCGCCTGCCCCGCGCGCGACAAACGCTGACGCTGTTGAGATATTGAACGGGTCTGCCGCGCCGCCTCCCGTCCCCACGATGTCTATTGCGCCTTCGGCGTGCACGGGGAGCATCTTCTCGCGCATCCCTTCTATAAGACCCTTCACCTCACTCATGCTTTCTCCTTTCATACGAAACGCGGTAAGAATCGCCCCTGTTTGAACCGGGGAGATGACGCCATCCATCACGTCAATCAGAAACTGGCGTGCCTCTGCGGCAGTCAAATCTTTCTTATCAACTAGCGTATTGAGTATTTTCGTTGCATCCATATGATAGATTTTATTACGAGCGTAGCGAGTTAGTAAATCTTACACCCGCCCAAATTTTTCATCATATTTCTACATTAACAATTGTAGATGTTGTAAGCATACTCTTCTTTGTTTATATATAAACTGCCAGTGGTCAAAAAATTTAGGCGGGTCAAGAAAAATATATTCTAATACGATCATTATTTTTCTAGAAAATTCGCGAGAAGCTGTTTACCCCCTTCTGTAGCAAAAGATTCAGGATGGAATTGAATGCCCTCTATTGGGTACACCTTGTGCCGCAGTCCCATTATCTCTCCGGTATCAAGCGACGTCGCGGTTATCGAGAGGCACTCCGGCAATGTTTCTTTTTCCGCGATAAGAGAATGATAGCGCATAACTTCCAGTTTCTGCGGCAGGCCCCTGAACACACCTTTGCCATCGTGTTCTATGATACTCGTCTTTCCATGCATTGGTTTCTGCGCGCGCGCGACACTTCCTCTAAAATAATACGCCATTCCCTGCATGCCCAAACAGACGCCGAGAACTGGGGTAGTCTTTCCGATTTTTGTTAGGACATCCGCGCATACGCCGAAATATTTCGGGTCGCGCGGGTCACCCGGACCCGGAGAAATTACTATTCTGTCATACTTCCGTTTTTCTATTTCCTCGAGCGTTATTTCGTCATTTCTCACAACATCCAAAGTGAATTTCCCGCCATTCTCGGAAAGTATCTCCCCCACATATTGGTAGAGATTGAACGTGAACGAATCGTAGTTGTCGAGGATTAGTACCCTAATCCGAGATCCTGTTAAATGTGGCTTTACCGCCCCGCCTTTGGCGGGATTTAACAGGGTTTTGGATATGTAATTCGCTGTGCTCATGACGTATTCAAAACTTCCTTCATAGCGGCCAATTTATTTTTTATCTCCGCATACTCCTTCTTCGAAACGGAGTCATACACAATGCCTCCGCTGGTTTGAGTATACGCATCTTCGCCCGTGATGAAAACCGACCGGAGCGCGAGCGCAAACGTGCAATCGCCATTGAAGCCAAAGTGCCCGACGCCCCCGCCGTACGGCCCGCGCGCCTCTTTTTCGTTCTCGTCTATGATTTTAATGGTTTCTATCTTCGGCGTCCCGCAAACCGTGCCCATTGGAAATTGGCTCGCTAGGCCGGAAAACATGTCTTCATCCGGCCGGATGGTACCAACAACCTCGCTCGAAATGTGTTGAACGTGGCTGAATTTCTTGACGGTCATCAGGTCGCGGATTTTTACCGTGCCGAACTTAGCTACTTTTCCGAGGTCATTCCTATGCAAATCCACAAGCATGTTGTGCTCCGCGCGTTCTTTTTCATCATTCACTAGCTCCCGCGCAAGCTGTTGGTCTTCCTTCGCATCAGCGCCCCGGCGGATGGTTCCCGCGAGAGGCCTCGTCGTCATTTCTCCATCTCTTAAGGAGAACAATAATTCCGGACTCGCGCCGATTATTTTCTTCCCTTGAAATTTGAGATAGTACATAAAAGGCGACGGGTTTATTTCCCTCAACCTTTCATAAATTCGCATCGTATCTCCCTTTATTTTATATTTTGTCTTGAATCCGACCTCGCATTGAAATGTTTTTCCTTCTTTTATTTTTTCTTTCACATCCTCCACTATTTTCGCGTGCTCTTTTTCAGATAGGCCTTCGTCAACACACTCCGCGCTGAACGACTCCGGACTGATTTCCGAAGTGATTATTTCCTTAATGACAGTGCTTCTGTCCTCCTCATAATAAAAATATGTGAGTTCATCGGTCAGCTTATCCATTATCAATCCGTCCGTGTAGGCCCCAAAAAGAAACTGGTCGAACTTGTCATGCACTTTGACGTTAAGCGATGGTTCCATCAGGTTAATCGCTTCGTAACTTAAGTATCCGACTAGCCCTCCGTCGTAATTTCTCCCGATAGTTGAGGACGGCATAATATCGCGCAGGGCGTAGTACGGATTCGGAACGGAATAACTTTTGCCGTCAACGGTCAAGGTATTTCTTTTTCCCCCGACCAAATGCGCCGGTTCAAATCCTATTATGGAGTAACGGGCAAACTTTCCATCTTCGCCCAATGATTCGAAAATGAAGCAGGTGTCAAATCGCCGTTCGATTTTTCTGAACAGCTCGAAAAAGTCCACGCCGTCAGCAAGTTTGACGTAATGCGGCTTCTGACCAATTTTTATTTTAGGTAGAGAATTCATACAAATTAAAAACCGCCCTTACTGCCCGTCACACGATTATATCGTGTGTTCGGACGGTAAGGGCGATTCTCATGTCCCTAGACCAATCGCTCCTCGATTGGTCGGGCGAACATCGCTCTGCGATGTTTTAGCCGCGGTGCCACCTCACTTTCGTTCGCTTCGCTCACGCGCAAATCTACGCAGAACGTACGCAGAAAAACGAACCTTTCACCGACTCTTTTTTAAATCGGTTATCCTTTTACGGGGAGTTCCGGACTTCCACACGCCCATCAACTACGTTCTGGGCAAGCAGAAACCGCTTTCTCACCGCAAACAAATGCGGTGAAATCCAGGCCCAATCCCTTGCTTGTTTGAGGCAAGAGACCCGGACAGCGTTACCTAATTGCCACTGTACCATTAATCGCCAAATTGTCCAGCAATACTGGTAATGTGCACACACATATGGCGGTTTTCTCTAGAATAGAGAAATGTCGATACATATGGCACAAACCATTAAGGAGGAGCGGTTGAAGTGGGTACTCCCCATTGTGAGGAAGAAGGTTCGATTGGTCGATGCCGCGGCGGTCTGTCCCCACAGCAAGCGGAGTATCGAGCGGTGGGTAGCGGAGTACAAGAAAAACGGTGAGAACGGTCTTGAGCCGAGATCAACACGACCGAAGACGAACCCAAAAGAGACGGCGATCAGTATCAAAGAGTCTGTCATTGAACTGCGCAAGAAAACGAAACTCTGCGCACTCAAATTACATTGGAGGTTAGAGAAACAAGGGGTCATCATCAACGAGAGAACGATCGGAAAGATATTGAAAGCGGAAGGACTGGTGCGGAAGTATCGGGTGAAGAAAATAAAATACAAGTACCTCCGCTCTTTACGGAAGCTCGGCGAACTCGTTGAGATTGATGTGAAGCACGTGCCGGGGCTTGTTGCAGGCAAGCCGTATTTTCAATACACCGCAATCGATACGGCTTCGAGGTGGAGATATCTACGGTCATTCGACGAAGAATCCACGTATCACACCTGTGTATTCCTGTTGGATGTGCTGTCTCGGTTCCCGTACTGCATCACCGGTGTGAAGACCGACAACCATGCAACCTTTACTAACCGATTCCACTACCGAGCCATGGTGGTCCCCATGCGACCACATGCACTCGACGAACTCTGCGCCGCGCGTGGTATCGCACACTATCTCATTGATCCCGGCAAGCCGGCACAGAACGGCACGGTGGAGAGGAGTCATCGCGAAGATCAGGAAAAGTTCTATGAACAAAATATCTTTGCCTCACTGGAAGATTTGCAAGAAAAGATGGCCCTCTGGAATATGCAGTACAATGACCTTGAGCACTGCGGATTGAACGGCAAGACGCCGAACGAAGCGCTCGCATTATTCGCGTTAATCAATCCGCCAAATGTGTGTGCCTAAAACATACTCGCGCAACAAAACAATCAGACGGGACGATAAAAGTACACTTTTTCATCTTTTGGATTCCTAGGGTCAACTGAATACATCTGGTGCGGCGACCATGTTGGGAAATTTATTCTGTAAGTAATTACCAGGGCCCCGTGTTTAATCTCCTCTTCCAACTTCTTTTCCAGCGCAGGAAGCAAATCCCTTGGCACATATACGTATATTACATCGGCTTTTGATACGTCTATATCAAAAATATCCGCTTTCTTAAAAATCTGATTACTGAAATGGAAAATACCAACCATCCTTGCAAACCAAACGCGCAATCTGCTGTTATCAATGCCTATAACGCGCAGGGCGGGACAAATTTTCAAGATGCTATAGACAAAATTCCCTCGGGAACTTCCTAGGTCATAAAGAATACCGTCCTGTTTATTACTCGCAACAATAATTTCGCCAATCTTTCGGATTGCATTCTCTGAGGTAGCAAAATCTTCTCCGCCGAATAAAGCGTCGAGTAGGAAAAGAAAATACAGCGAGAAAGTCGCCATTAATAAAATACCAAGGATTGCTACGGAATACAGAATCATTGAATTTTATTAATCCAATGGTCCATATTATTGAAACGGCTGCATCATGGGGTCTGGAACTTTTTCCGGCTCTACATACCTGGCGCGAATATCGGCTTCTATCTCTTCCCTATCTTTACCATATGTCAGATATGAAAGTTCCTTGAGTGCGGGAACTTTGCTTGTATCATGCTCTGCCGGTTTTTCCGTCTGGATTGTAAACGGCCTCGCCGGCACTCCATTCACAAGAAGCGACATAACAGCATTGTAATTGGGGAGATTTTCCAAGTCTGGCGCTGTGAATCCGGGCTCGAATTGCTTGGCGAGAAATTCTGCGTCTGTCGTACCGACGCGAAATGCCGCTTTCGTGCCGACGTTTCCTATAACGGCATCGCGGATTTTCTCGTCTAACTGCGCGATGAACTGGTGCGCGATGATAAGAGAGAGTTTGTATTTTCTTGCTTCGGAAAGAATCGTTCCGATGGACGGAGTCGCGAAGTTCTGAAACTCATCGATATATAGATAGAATACTGGCAGGACCCCTTTCGTATCTACGCGTGAGAATGCCGCTTGAAGAAATTTGGAAACGAGCACAAGCCCGAGAAGCGAGGTGTTGCGGTCGCCCAAGCGCCCTTTAGACAAGTTTGCAAGAAAGATTTTCTTGTCGTCCATAACCTTACGGAAATCAAAAGCCGATTTTTCCTGCGCGACGATTGGGCGCATGATGTCGTTCGCTAGAAACACATCAAACTTGCTGGAAATGTAAGGCGTCACGTTCTCAAGAGAGGCATCTCCGCCGGCGGCCTCGGCAATCTTCCTCCAGAATTGGATGATGACCGGATTCTTACATTTTGAGATTTTGAGGTCGCGGAATGAGGTGTCGGCAAATACCCGCGGAACTTCCAGGAACGTGGAGCCGGAATCCGGATCCTCTACGACCAACTGCACGGCGTTGCGGTAGTATTGTTCGAACATCGGACCGAATGCTTCCGGCACATCGGCGTAAAGCTTGCGGAAGATGCCATACACTTCGTCCACCACGAACGTTTTCATTTCCGGTTTGGAGCGATCGTATTCCAGCATGTTTAGACCCATAGGGCGCGCGGTATATGCCGGGTCGAAGTAAATCACATCGTTCATACGCTCAGGAGGAATGGCCGCGAGAATATCTTCAATGTCGTTTCCATGCGGGTCAATGAACGCGACACCTTCTCCGTTCTTGATGTCCTGAATAATCATGTTCTTTATGAGGGTAGTTTTTCCTGTTCCCGTCTGTCCGATGACGTAGCAATGGCGCATACGGTCGGAAGCGCCGAAATGCACCGGCGTTTCCGTCGCGCCATAACGATTGATGCCGAGCGTAATGCCCTCGGCGGCCATCGCGACAGGCGACGGCATCTGCTTGGCAAACGCTCGCTTCAGTTCGCGCGATGTCGTCAAACGCTCGGCTGTGAAATGGAATATCGACGTCACTTCCGCGAGGCTCAAGGGCATTATTATTGACCTGTCGAACGAACGATATATGAAATCGCGCAAAAAGCCGTTAATGCTCCAACTCCCGACCTCCTTAAACATCATGTGATTGCCCTTCGGGTCGTCGTATTGGTTGAACGGCGCCATCAAGTTCTGTAGAATATCCTGCGCTCGCTTTTTGTCCGGAGCCGAGGCCACAAGGCGGATAAGAACAGGCGCTATGCGACTTTTTAGTTTGCGTCCAATTACCTCTGTCGCGACTTGATCTGTGGCACGTCTAAACTCCTTGTCCTTTTCCTCTTTGTAAATTTCTGGCATAAAAATCGCCCTGCCAAATTCAGCGGCAATGTCTCCCAAAACCGTCTCAGGAACCTTGAGTGCCCGAGCAATATGCCATCCTTTTTCTATCACGCGAATTATCTTTTTGTAGTGCCTGTTGTACCTGTCACCCTCATTTCCAACAATGATCTGGATGGCAGCGCCTTCTCCGTGCTTCGCGAGTTTCGCGAAAGCGGAGAGCAGAACATTCATAGGATCGTGTTCGAACATCTCGGCAGTCTTCAGTGGGAAAGCGGGGTGATCGGCAAGCCGCGCTATCGCGCCGGCACTTTCACCCTGATAATTAAAAAGATTGTAGTCGCCTCGACTCTCGGAAATGCGAGCATTCGGAAATACTGATGATATTAAACGCTCAGCGAGAACCTGTTTTGCGCGCGGAACTCCTAGATACAAAGAGATTTCTTCCGACCCATTCGGGACGGCGATTTCCAGAGAGAAGCCTTCGTCTTTAGAGATAAGCGATGTGAGCCCGGCATAGAGCTGTTCGGACGATGAGAGTATTTGCTCCAGTTTCATCTGCCCTTGCTGTTCTTTATCTTTTCCCCCATAAGCCTGGGGCTGAATCTCGAAAAGTACCATGTGGAGCGCGCGTTTCACTTTTTCCGCCGGAGCAAAACCCTTTTCCGGCAGGCCTTCGGCAATGTACCGAACAAGCATCCGGTGCAGGTCATCCTCCAGATGCGGATTCTTCATTCGCGCAACTACAGAGAGGGCGTTGCGTATCCCGTGCTCCGCGACAATTTTTAGCAACCCGTCCATCTGTGCGTCATGCTCTTCCGGCTCAAGATTGAGCGCGAGCCGAATCGTGTCATGCTCGGCCATGACGACCGCCTCATGCAAAACGGTATGCGCGGGAGTCGCCGCATACGCGGCTATTTCGCGCTTCGCTATGCGGTCTTTTTCGATGCGATTTTCCGCGGTTTCCAATTCTCCTGTTTTCTCTTTCACCTGCTCGCGCAAATAAGCGAGCTCCTCGTGCGGGGACTTAAATTTCTCCGCGACCTTGGTTATTCGCTCTCCTATGAAGCGCGGTTCCTCTGTAGCCAGTACCATCATCCCAAAATTATACCATCACTGCGCCAACGCCTTGGCGCCAATGTCGCGGCGGAAATATTTACCTTCAAAATTTATGAGCTCAACTGCTTCGTAGGCACGGTCGAGGGCGATTTTTAGAGTGTCGCCGACTGCCGAAACTCCGAGCACACGACCACCCGATGTAACCAAGTTGCCACCTTGAATTGCGATACCTGCGTGGAATATAACAACTCCGGGAACTTTGTCTGCCCCCTCAATTCCCGTTACTGGAAATCCCTTTTTATATGCGTCCGGATACCCGCCGGAGGCGAGAACGATATTTACCGCAAATCCGGTATTCCACTCAATTTTTGTTCCGGCAAGTTTGCCATCAGCAGATGCTTCAAGAATATCTAGCAAGTCTGTCTTTAGCAATCGCATATAAACCTGACACTCCGGGTCTCCGAAACGCGCGTTGAACTCAAGAACCTTGGGGCCTTGCGACGACATTTTAAGGCCTGGATACAAAATGCCCGAGAACGGCGCTCCATGCTCCGCGAGCGCTCCCAGCGTCGGGCGCACGACGCGAGTTTCTATATCTTTCAGGGCTTCCGCTCCCACCCACGGCACTGGCGCAATCGCCCCCATGCCTCCGGTATTTTTTCCGGTGTCATTTTCTCCTACCTGCTTATGGTCCTGCGATGGTGGAAAAAGAACGAAGTCTTTCCCGTCCGCGAGCGCATGAATTGATATTTCCTGCCCGTCCAGATATTCCTCAATGACAACTTCATCGCCCGATTTTTTGAAAACATGCTGTACCATAATTTCTTCAAGCGCGGATTCTGCCTCCGCGAGTGTCATGCATACGTAAACTCCCTTCCCGAGTGAAAGCCCGCTTGCCTTGATGACGATGGGCGCTCCGAGCTCGCGCACGTACGCGAGCGCGTCGTCGTGATTGGAAAAAATCTCGAATTCGGCGGTGGGAACGCCCGCCTCTCTCATCAAATTCTTCGCGAATGCTTTTGACCCCTCTATATGCGCCGCCGCTTTGGTAGGCCCCCACACGCGCAATCCGCGCAACCTAAATAAATCCACGATTCCTTCGGCAAGCGGATTGTCCGGGCCAATGACCGTAAGCGATATTTTTTTCTCTTCGGCAAAATTCGCCAGATTCTCAAAATCTATTGCTTCAATAGGAACATTTTCTCCAACGAGACGCGTGCCGCCGTTTCCCGGCGCGATGTAAAGCTTTCCAATACTCGGAGATTGCTTCAATTTCCACGCGAGAGCGTGTTCTCGCCCTCCGCCACCCACTATTAATACATCAGTTGCCATAGAATATTAGTCCTTGCTTAATTCTATCGACTATTTGCTCAAAAACTTTGTCGCGAGTTCCGTAAACATAAACAGGGTAAGTTTGCGAAGGATCCATAACTTCAACCCAGCCCTTGCGTTTCTTGTACATACCTATGGAAAGAGGATTCTGAGTTTTTCCCCCCTTTTTTTCCTTGTCAGTTGCATCATGCAGAACAACTGGCATACTCGACTCTCGGCTTATTTTCTCCACTTCCGCCATTAACTGGGAAGCAAAACCCTTTCCCTGTTCTTCTCGCTCTACCTTTAAGTCATACACGAGATAAAGCCGTATCGGTTCACTCAATGGAACCAATGAAATACTGCCCGCGATTGATTCGCTCCCAAACTTTCTTATATTAATTGTGCTTCCAAGTCGTTCTATTTCCCCGAACTCTTTTCGTATGGTGAGCAACTCATTCATATTGTTGTCAAAATCTCCGGTCCGTTTTTGGTGACGATGATTGTGTGCTCGAAGTGCGCGGTGCGCGAGCCGTCTTTCGTGCGATAGGAATGACCGTCTTTGTCGATATAGAGTTCTCCAGAACCGAGCGCCATCATTGGCTCTATCGCGATTACAAGTCCTTCTTCAAGGTTTACGCCGCTTCCGGGCGCGCCAAAATTCGGCACATGCGGTTCTTCGTGAACTTTAAGGCCGACTCCGTGACCGGATAGATTTCTCGGAAACCCGAAGCCGTATTTTTTTGCTACGCGTTCGACTGCATATCCGATATCGCCCGTAGTATTGCCGATTTTCGCCGCCGCGATTCCCGCGGAGATTGCTTCTTTCGTCCCTTTCAGCAACCGTTCATCTTCCGGTCTATGCTTCGCGCCAGCAATCACGGTCGTTGCGTGGTCTGTAAAGAAACCCCTGTGTTTTATCCCGAAATCAAGGCAGGCGACATCTCCTTCTTCAAATGGTCTACTGCTCTCGCTTGCGGGTGAATGTACAATTATGTCATTGACCGATACGCACAGTCCCGAAGGAAACGGCGTATCATTTTTGACGCCGGTATAACCATAAAAAGCGAGCTCGTCGCCGTCATTTTCAACCATTTCTCGCGCCTTCTGCTCAAGCTCTTTTGGAGTAATTCCAGGTTTAACCATTTCGCTCAAAATCCTCAAGTGCTTCGAGAGCCGGCGCCCACCCTCGCGCAATGCGGATATTTCTTTTTCAGATTTGGCAATCATTTGGAAAGCTTTAGAGCTGAAAGTATGCTTTTGTGAATGGTGTCTACATCCGGCTCTCCGTCAATCTCATGGACAACGCGTCCGCGACTCTTAAGAAGTTCTAGTTGCGGCAGGACATCGGTCTTCGTCCACGCAAGCCGTCTGCGGATTCCCTCTTCTGTATCATCGTTGCGACCGCGGCTTATCAATCGCTTCACTGCCGTATCATCCGCAATAATAAGGTTGATTATTTGCAAATCATCTCGCTTGAAGAACTGCATCATATCGTCGAACCCGCGAGTCTGGTCATCTCCGCGAGCAAGACCGTCCGCAATAATATGTTCTTCTCCGGAGAAATTATCCACAAGCGCCTTCGTCTGGAGATAAATCGCCATGAAATCATAGATGCGTATGCCGTTGTCGATGATCTCGCCTACTAATTTCCCCGCGTGCGTACCTGTATCGCGCAAGCTACGGAGTTCATGGCCCATGTCAATACGGATAACTTCGCGGTCGGATTTTAATTTCAAGTAATCCGTAAGCATTTGCACCTGGGTGCCTTTGCCTGCGCCTTGAGAGCCAAAGAAAAGTAAGGTGACGGGTTTCATGTCAGATTTAATTAGAGAGCAGAGCGAGCTTAGTAAATCTTAGACCCGCCCAAACTTTTGAAATTTCAGGGCGGACAAGCTTGTCCGATTGAATTTGCATATTGGCATTGATTTGTAACATATTTTGGTTTTCTCAAAAGTTTAGGCGGGTGAAGTAAAATATAGTCGCTACGCTTCTTATTTTACTTCAGATTATAGCCCTCTTTTTGGAGTATTTCCATGACTTCCGCGGCTGTTTCTTGAAGCTTTCCATCTGCATTCACAACACGGTAATCGTATTGCGGAGAGTGCAGGCGCATCTCGTCTTCTGTGATGCGCATGCGCGCATTGAATTCCTTATCTGCCCATTCCGGATTCCGCGAGCGTAGTCGTGCCTTAAACTGCTCGATAGACTCGGGCATGATAAAAATTGTTAGGGCATTGTAACGCTCCTTGAGAAGTTTTGCCCCTATGATATCTACTTGCGCGAAAACTATCTTTCCCGCGGAGAGGGCTTTTTCAAGCGCGGGAAGATACGTTCCGTAATAAGTGTTGAGCGCGGAAACAAATCTGTGCTCCGGAATATTCCCTTTCGCGAGCTCTTCATCAAATTTCTCCTGCGTGAAAAAGTGGTAATCTACGCCGTCTTTCTCCCCGGCGCGCGCGGCGCGCGTGGTCGCAGTAACAAGGCGCGCGCAATTAGTATGATTTTTCAATATTTCTCCGATGACAGCATTCTTGCCGCTTCCGGAGGGACCTGCGATGACCACGACCTGTCTTGTCATAAATCAGAAAAAATCATAAATACTAAAACATAAATCCCAAAATAAGGTTTTTGTTTATTTTTTACTATTCGAATTTCGTGCTTTTTCGAGTTTAGTATTTCGTGCTTCGGATTTTTAGTATTCTCGTATTGAAGTTTGCGCGTCAATCTTTTTAACCACATCGAGAACGACGGAAACGACTATCAAAAGCGCGGTGCCGCCTATGGTAACCGCCGTAATTCCGGTAACTCCTTGGAGTATTAAAGGCAAAACCGCGAGGAATCCCAGAAAGAGCGCGCCGACAAGCGTAATACGCGTAATGATATTGCCAAGATATTCCGATGTTGTGCCTCCAGGACGTACTCCCGGAATAAACGCGCCGTTTTTCTGCAAATTTTTCGCTATCTGCGTGGGCTCGAACGTAATCGCGGTGTAGAAGTAGGTGAACAAGAACACCATTCCGAAATAGAGCGCGCCATATATCCATTGGTTCGCAAGCACCGAGACCACCCACGAGGCAACCGTCGCGACTAATGCGATTGAACTTTTCGCGAGAAATGTCGCGATCATTTGCGGGAAGAGCAGAATTGAAAGCGCGAAAATTATCGGCATCACACCAGCCTGATTCACGCGAAGGGGCAAGTATGTGGAGACGCCACCCATCACTTTCATACCGCGCACTCGCCTCGCGTACGTAACGGGTATCGGCCTTTCCGCTTCCGTGACGAAAACAACGCCCGCGGTAATCACAAGGGCGACCGCCGCAAAACCGATATACGCCGGCAATTGAGAAATGTCAAAACTGAAAATAAACTGCGACACGGCGCTGGGAATTCCAGCTACTATGCCGGCAAAAATCAAAAGCGAGATGCCGTTTCCAACTCCGAATTCCGTAATGAGCTCTCCTATCCACATGAGGAGAATCGCTCCGGCCGCGATGACAATGACGTTGGTCAGAGTGTGCATGAAATCCATCTCTGGAACAATTCCATTCTGACGCAAAAGCACTAAAAATCCGAACGCCTGTATGAATGCAAGAGGCACTGTGAGATACCGCGAATATTGCGTGAAGCGCATACGGCCGGAATCGCCCTCCTCCTGGTACATCGCCTTGAGGGCTGGAGAGAGAACAGACACAAGCTGCATGATGATTGATGCTGTGATGAACGGGGAAACTCCTATCATCATAATAGAAAGGTTCGAGAAGCCGCCTCCAGAAAAGACATTTAAGAGTCCCAAGAACTGATTGTTGCCGAGGAAGTTTTCTAACGCGGCCACGTTAATTCCTGGGATTGGAATCGCTGCAAGCAAACGGAACACAACGAGGGCGCCGAGAACAAAAAGTACGCGGTCGCGAAGCGTTTCGTCGGTAACGATGAGTTTGAGCTTGCGAATGAAGGTGTCGAACATAATGATTGTTATAATCGTTGTAATCGTTCTAATCGTTCTAATCGTAGATGCATTTTGATTTTGCGTTTATAACGATTATAACTTTGCTGCGATTATAACGTTACGCTGCCTCCCGCTTTTTCAATCGCTGAGCGAGCGGAAGCAGAAACAGCGCATCCCTTGAAATGCAACTTCTTGCCTATCGAGCCGCCCATAATTTTGACCGGCGGGAAAAGCGGACCGCGCTCTCGAATAATTCTTTTCTCATTTAGGATGTTTGGTGTAACCTCTGCCCCGTCCGCAAAATGCTTGCTCAAATTCTGGAGCGAAACCGGAATTGAATCCTTGCGCGATGGGTTCACCGTGCGGCCGCGGTTTTTGCCATATCCGCGTCTTTTTGGCAATTTCTTTATGATGTCGCGAAGTTCTGGACGTTTCTTTCTTCCTGAACGGGCATTCTGGCCCTTTGTGCCACGTCCCGCTGTTTTCCCACGCTTTCCGCCACGACCAACTCGCTTTCGAGAGCGAGCAGTTACGCGTATGAGATTGTTTAATCCAGTAGACATATAATTATTTTTTAGACACCGCCTTGAGTGCCTCCATCGCGGCGCGCGCGTTGTTGAGCGGATTCTTGCTTCGCGAAAGAAGCTTCGCCGTAACATCAGAAATTCCAGCCAATTCCAATACAGCTCGCACCGATGAGCCAGCCACAAGACCGCGGCCTGGGCTCGGTCTGATTTCCACAATTGAAGCACAATACTTCGCCTCGACGTTGCGCGAGATGCTGCGAGTTTTTGTGAGGTTTATCGTGAGCATGCCGCGCTTTGCCGCACGGGTCGCTTTTTCTATCGCAAGCGCGGTATCGGCGGCTTTGCCCAAGCCAACTCCGACACGCCCCTTCTTGTCGCCCAAAACAAGAGCCGCGCTGAAATTGAAACGTCGGCCTCCAGCCATGACACGAGCAACACGGCGAATGCCGATAAGTTTTTGCGCAAATTCGCTTCTGCGTTCATCGCGGTCTTTCCTCGGTCCGCGAGTAGGACGGCCGCGCCCCCCTCGATCTCTGTCTCCCCCGCGGCGCGGAAACGTCTTTTTCTCCGGCTCTTTCGTGTCTGCTGGCACCGCGACATCCTCAACAGGCAACAAAACAACTTCCGGGACAACAACATTTTCTACCTCATCAATAATTTTTGGTTCAGCAGTCATAAGAAATAGTCAGTAGTAAGTAGTAAGTAGATAGTAGTAAATTAGAATTCAAGACCGGCGGCTCGAGCGGCATCCGCAAAAGCCTTTATAGTCCCCTGATATTGAAATCCGCCACGGTCAAAGACTACTTTTTTCACGCCCTTCGCGTTCGCGAGTTTCGCTAATTCTCCCGCAGACACCTCCGCGCGCTCGCGTGGGGTTTTACCTTTGGCATCAGCAGAAGATATAGCGGCAAGAGTCACTCCCTTTGAGTCATCGATAAGCTGGGCGATAAGTCGAGTGTTTGATTTGTACACAGAGAGACGCGGGCGATGTCCCGTCCCGATTATCTTTGCGCGAACACGGCGGTGCCTGCGCTCTCTTTTGTCTTGTTTATCTATGGACATATATTTGGATTTTTATACTGTATACAAAATACTGAATACCATATACTTACTTTATGCTGCGGCGCTCGTCACTTTCTTGCCTGCTTTCTTGCGAACCACCTCTCCCTCGTAGCGGATTCCCTTGCCTTTGTACGGTTCCGGTTTCTTTAGAGCTCGGACAGACGCCGCAAACTGGCCTACCTGTTCCCTATCGGACCCAGAAATCGTAATGACATTCTTCTCTAGAACGACATGAAGGCCATCTGGAATTGAAACCTTAATAGGGTGAGAAAATCCTATGGCGAGGGTGAGCGTCTTGCCGGAAAGTTCGGCCTTGAAGCCGATGCCTTCAATCTGGAGTTTTTTTACGAATGGCTTGTTCACTCCCGCAACCATATTGCGGATGTGCGCGGCGTACGTACCCCAAAGAGCGCGGGCAAGGCGTGTTTCCGAAGTAGGCACGACTGTAACGGAATTTCCCTCAACCTTTATAGAAATGTTCTGATGTACAGCGCGCGTCAAAACACCGCCCTTTCCCTTGACGCTGACCGAACCATCAGCAACGGAAATTTCCGTGCCAGAAGGTATTACGATTGATCTTTTTCCTGTTCGGGACATGTTAGTTTTCCTTAACGAGTGATAACGAGTTTGGAAGCTCTTACATCCAGCTGTAGTTTTGAGCACCAGAAGTTTTTTGGTTTACATTTCTCTTCGTTATAGTTCGGTATAGTGTCATATTTCGATTATTTATCAAAACTACGGCTGGATAAGCAAAACATAGTCGCTACGCTCGTTGTTTTGCTTACCATATTTCAAAAAGCGCCTCGCCGCCGACATTCTCTTTGCGGGCTTCCTTGCCTGTGAGAATTCCTTTTGGGGTGGAGAGGATGAGAGCGCCGTGGCCATAACGCACGGGAACGATTTCTCTCGCGCTTTTATAAAGGCGCCGACCCGGCTTTGACACTCGCTTCACGCCCTGAATCGCAGAGTGACCTGCGGTGTCATACTTGAGAACCACATCTAGGGTCTTCCGGACTTTTTTGCCTTTCTTTTCAATAGACGCAACAAATCCGGCATTTTTGAGCTTTTCCGCGATTGCGTGTTTTAACGCCGAGTACGGAACCGAGACACTGGCTTTCTTGACCGCGCCAGCGTTCTTGAGACGAATTATGAAGTCACCGACAGTATCGCTTACCATACCAGATTGCCATAACTTACAAACTTGGATGCAGTTCGAGGCGCGGAGAAGGCGGCGCGCGAGGCGTATGAATAGTACGATGAGCGCGACGCAGAGGCTTCGCAACGATGAAATGCGCCAAGTTTGGAAGTTATTACCATGAAGATTTTTTGATGCCGGGTATATTCCCTTCAAGCGCCTCTTCGCGGAAGCAGATTCGGCAGAGATTGAAGTCGCGAAGAAATCCGCGCGGACGACCGCACTTGAAACAGCGCCGAATCACCCGACTCTTGAATTTCGGTTTTCGTTCCGCTTTAACTACCATTGACCTTTTGGCCATATGTATTTATGTGTGTAGCCCGAAGGAGAGGCTGGAAGCTCCTGCATCCTGGCCTTGCGGCAGAAGATTACGGAAGCTTCTTCGCGTGACCCTGTTCTTCTTCCAACTCGTGGTTAAAAAACAAAGCCCCCAACGAGGCCTCGAAAATATACGCGAGATGAGAAGCAAAGTCAACAACATCACACCGCGACCACAATGCGAACCGAATATCAGGATGATCTACCAAGAAAATTATTTATCGCCCTCAGAGCGATGTTTCTGTTTTCCGCATTTTGTAACCACTTCAGATTTCCGGCGCTATTAAGCTCTGCCATGGCATTCTCGGGTATCTTTTCTTGTTTCTTCAAAAAGTTAGAATAAACTTCAAGTTTACGGCGAAAATCTCTAACTCCTGGACTTTCTTCATCCTGTCTCGCGCCATCCATGAGAAGAAATGGGTATCTCTTTTCATCAGTTCGCGATTCCCACTCATGCCCTAGATATCTGCAACTAATCACATCAGACCCTGTCTCTGGGTCCTTGCTAAATCTTAAGTTGCCTTTTTCCGGGTCTTGCAATTCCACAATCAAATCGAAGTCACCCTGTTTGAATCCATATGACTTCACTAATCTATCACGCTGCTTGGACTCTTCTGCCTCCTGTCCGCCCATGTTTCCTCGACCAATTTTCTCCACCTTCTTAAGGTTAGGTTCATTTTTCCTGCCAAAAACTCTGTCTAGCATTCCCATAATTTTTCTCTTTATTCCTAATACCCCCATGCTACCCCCCCCCACAAGACACGCAAGTGGCAAAAGTGGACATCGAAAAGCGACCCTCTTTTATCAAGGCGTTGTCAAGGTGACACCTTGACATGGACAGCAAGAGGCGCAAGCAGGAAAAGTGGACATCAACTTGCGTGTTAACTTGTTATATGTACAATTGTACATATGAATACAGCAACAAAAAAACTGACTATACTGGTGGAGGCGGATGTGTATCGCGCGCTTCAGAAGCGCGTCGGTCGCGGCAACATCGGGCGTTTTTTGAGCGATGTCGCACGGCCGCACCTGGCGCATGATGCACTATTGCGCGCGGGCTATGCTGAAATGGCCGCTGATTATGCGCGCGAAAACGAGGCGCGCGCATGGAGCGAGGGATTGGTGGCAGACTCCTATGGTACGCATGGTAAAAAGTAATTTCCCTAAGCGCGGCGAGGTGTGGTGGGTTTGTTTCGACCCTTCAATCGGTACCGAAATGAAAAAGACACGCCCGGCAATCGTGATGAGCAATGACAGTGCGAATGAATTTCTAGAGAGGATTCAGGTAGTGCCGCTCACTAGTAATACGGCTCGCGTATACCCGAGCGAAGCGCTAGTTACCGTGCAAGGAAAAAAGAGCAAGGCGGCGGCCGACCAGGTTGCTACTGTTTCAAAAAAGCGCGTATACAAAAAGATTGGAAGTCTAAACGCGCGCGATCTCGCAGAGGCGGAATATGTGCTGAAGATTCAGTTGGGATTATGAACGGGCTATAGATTATTTCTTTGTTTTCCCTTCTCGCAACGGCAACCCGAGATACCTCAAAAATGCTTCTGCTTCTTTTTTGTTTTTTGCGGTTGTGACTATGGTTACTGCCAACCCAAAAATGTCCTTGCTGTCTTCGTCGGAGGTTTCCGGAAAAACGATATTTTCTTTAAAGCCGATTGTGATGTTGCCCATTTCATCGATAGTTTCCGGTTTTATGCCACGAAAATCTTTTGAACGCGGAAGAACGATGTGGATTATTTTGTCCAGAAAAGATTGCGCCCTTGCGCCTCGCAAAGTCACCTGGTAGCCGACGGTGTCGCCCGCGCGAATTTTAAATGTTGCGATAGATTTCTTCGCCAATCGCTCGGCCGGAGCCTGGCCTGTAATTCTCGCGAGTCGATTTTTGATAACTTCCCGCTTCTTTGGGTCGTGCTTTGCACCAACGCCGGTCGCGACAACAATTTTAGACACCTTCGGCGCCTGCATAATGCTCTTATAGTGAAATTGCCCCTTAAGAGCTTCGAATGTTTTGTGCTGTACTGTTTGTGTTTTCATGGTGTTTGAATTTTTATACTAGATACAAGATACTAGATACAAGATGCTCATTTAACTTCCTGCCCGCTTTTCACGGCAACGCGGCTGCGCACGCCCCCTTTGCGGACGATGCGAATTCGTGTCGCCTTGCCACCTTTTGGGTCAGAGAGCATCACGTTAGAAATATGAATCGACATCGGCTTATCAACGATTTGTCCTTTGCGATTCTTCGCGGAAGGACGACGGTGTTTTTTCACAAGATTAATGCCGTCTATCAGCACGCGCTCCTTTTTGGGAAGCGCGAGAGAAATCGTTCCGGTTGCCCCGCGATTCTTGCCCGCAATAACTATCACCTTATCTCCTTTTTTTAGTTTCATATATTTATACGACCTCAGGCGCTAAAGTAACGATTTTCTGATACCCCCGCTCAACTATCTCGCGTGGAATCGGGCCAAAGACGCGATTTGCCTTCGGCTCTTTCTTTTCTTTCTCAATCAAAACCACCGCGTTCTCATCAAATCGGATGTACGAGCCGTCTTTCCGGCGAAACGCTTTTTTCTGGCGCACTACGACGGCGCGATGTATTTCTTTCTTCTTGACTGCTTTTCTCGGCTGAGCAGTTTGGATAGAGATGACCACCTCGTCGCCCAGTTCCGCATAACGTCGCTTTGAACCGCCGAGGACTTTGAAAACACGTCCGATTGTCCCTCCGGAGTTATCGACTATTTTCACTATCGAGCGAGGTTGAATCATGGTGGGTAGTTAGTAGTAAGTAGTCTGTAGTTAGTAGTCAAATGCAAAATACATTATTTGACGATAATGAAATGCTTATTTTTAGAAATGGGGCGGGTCTCTCGGATGATTACCTTTTCACCGATTACCGCGGTATTGCCCGGATTGTGAACGAGGAATTTCTTGCTTCGTTTCATGTATTTCTTGTATTTAGGATGCTTCACATATCGGTCCACTTGAACGGTAACTGTGTCTTTCATGGCAGACTTAACGACAACTCCTTCAAGGAATTTCCCTGCCTGCGCCGTGCTCGCCGCGGCAGGCAGGCCTACTTGCGTCGTGCTTGTTGAATAACTTAGTTTTTCAGTCATATAGTACTCTGTTTCTTTTCGAGCGCCTCTCTTGATTGCAACTCAGTCAATATTTGAGCTATCTCTACGCGGAGGTTGCGGCCGTCCCGTACGTTCCTCACTCGACTACCTGCTCCGCCAAAACGAAACACCCTCAGCGCTTCGCGCTTTTCCGCAACAGCGCGCAATAAGTTCTCGGTACTTTGTGTTGTTATCTCATTTGACATACCAGTATACTAATTAACTTCTATCAATAATGCGCACTTTGAACGGCAGTTTCTTACCGGCTTTCCGCAGAGCCTCGCGCGCCATTGATTCCGGTGCTCCATCCACCTCAAAAATGACACGTCCTGGACGCACGTCAAAAACGTAGCCGGCAACATCACCTTTCCCGCTACCCATGCCTACCTCGGCTGCTTTTTGCGTTCGTGGTCTGTCTGGAAAGACACGAATCCAAATCTTCGCGCTCTTGCCAGATGCTCGCGAGAGAGCGCGTCGTGCCGCCTCTATTTGATTTGATGTGAGACGCGCCTGCCCCATGGATTTGAGACCATAGGAGCCGAAGGCGAGAGTGAGTCCGCGTGTTTCCGGCCGTACCAGGCGGTTACCACGTCTGCGCCCGGTCTGCCATTTGCGATGTGCTGTTTTCTTGGGAGCTAACATATCTTTATTCTAAAGCGCAGAATTACGCAGACCGTCTACAGGTGCCGATACCAACCCTTTCGGCCGAACACCGACTCTCGCAGAATTAATTCCGCGACCTTCTGCGTCAGTTCTGCGTTTGTCTGCGGTGAACACATCGCCTCGGTATATCCATACCTTTACTCCCAAGACGCCGTACGGAAGATACGCGACTTCTCTAGCGAAATCAATGTCGGCACGCAGTGTCTGGAGAGGCACCCGTCCTTTCTTGATTTCTTCAGTACGCGACATTTCGGCTCCACCCAAGCGGCCAGCGATGGCGATTCGTACCCCTTGCACGTCGCGATTCGCCATCACTTTCTCAACTGTCTGCTTCAATACCCTGCGAAACGTCATGCGCTTCTCCAGTCCCTCGGCAACCATATACGCGACAACTGGCGCTTGGGACTCCGGCGAACGAACCTCTTCAATATCCAATTTAACTGTTCGCGGCTCCACTCCCTTTATCTTGCGCACTAGTTGTTCCAACTCTTTTGCAAGCTTGATGCTTCCCTCTCCTCCCCGCCCGATGACAAGCCCGGGGCGCGACGTCTTAAGCAAGACTTTAACGATCTTCTCCCTTCTTTCTATTTCTACGGACGTTATGTAGTTGCCTCGCAAGCGCTTCTTCAAAAATCGGCGAATTGAGGAATCTATCATCACATTTTCTCGGTATTGCGCGGGCGTCTTTGAGAACCAGCGGGATTTCCAGTCTCGAATTATGCCGAGGCGATGCGCGTATGGATGTACTGTGTGGGTCATATGATGAATAGCTTCTAGCTTCTAGCTTCTAGCTTCTTAGCGAGTTTCCGCGCGGGCTTGCCCTCCTTAGCTTTAGCGGAGGGAGCAAGCTCAATTCTCAAAATACTATGCGTCTTGCGCAAAGTTCCGGAACGGCCTCGCCCGAACGGGCGCGCTCGGCGGAGAACCTGGCCTTTATCAACGCTCACGAGCTTCACAAAAAGTCCTTCCGGAGACACCCCCGAATTGCGCGAGTTTGCAACGGCAGATTCAAGAAGTTTCCTGAACGCCTCGGACGATTTCTGCATCAAAAAAGAAAGTGCTACGCGCGCCTGCGGGACTGTTTTCCCTCGAATTAAATCCGCGACGAGGCGTACCTTCCTCGGCGACTGATGATAATTTGTGAGTATGGCTTTCATGTTAGAGATTCTTAATGAGTGATAACGAATTTAGAAGCTCTTACATCCCTCCCCAATTTTGAGCTCCAGCATGTCGTGCTGATAAGTTCTGGTTTTGATTGGTTTCGATAGTGTTGCATATTTCTTTGAAGTTTCAAAATTGGGGAGGGATAAGTAAAATATAGTCGCTGCGCTCGTTATTTTACTTATTTCTTCGGCTTCGCAGTTTCGGCCGTTGCTTTCGCGGCCTGAGCCGTGGCAATTTCAGCGGCCTTCGCCGCGGTTTCAATTTCCTTCTGCATCTTGCCTCCGTGTCGCAGGAATTTCGTTGTCGGCGAAAATTCTCCCAAAGAATGTCCCACCATATCCTCTGTCACAAAAACATCATTGAAAATCTTGCCGTTGTGAACCGCAAAAGTGTAGCCGACGAACTCCGGAGAAATCTGCGACCTTCGCGCCCAAGTCTTAATAGCTCCAGCCCCCGATTTTCGGGTAGCGACTTTTTTCGCGAGTTTCGCGTCCACAAATGGACCCTTTTTTAGTGATCGTGTCATGTTTTTTCTTATTCTACAATTGAAAACCCGCGTCCGCGGGTAGGCACCAATGTATAGGAAATAAGAGGTTTAGTCAAATTTACGCTTACGCTTTTGCATATTTCTGTAAAAAAGTCTCCAGTTTATCCCATGCTTTTTTTAAGACAGGAATATCTTGAATGAGCGCGATCCTAACATGGTCATCGTATCCACAAGGCTCTCCGTGTATAACGATTCCCGTTTCCTCCACAAGCCGCGCCGCAAAATCGCGGGAATTTTTTATTCCCTTACTAAAAAAGGGCGACACCTTGGGGAAAATATAAATCGCTCCTTCTACATGCGCAAAAAGAAGTTTCATTTCCTGGAAACGCTTCATGGTGAAATTCGCCCGCTTTTCATAATTCTTCGTTACTTTTAGGGTATGGCGGACTGACTTTGAAAAAAGAGCTTCTGCCGCTTCCTGTAATAGCGAAGGTGGAGCAGTGATTGTGTTACTTATTACTCTTGTCATCGCGCCAATAATTTTTTCATTTTTGCTCATTGCATACCCAAATCTGAGCCCGCCCATGCCGAAACCTTTCGACAAACCCTTGATTACCACGGTTCTTTTTGCGGCTTCTTTGGATAAAGATGCAATACTACGATGAACATGGCCGCCGAATATAATGGTGTCGTACACCTCGTCAGATATGATCAAAAGGTCGTGCTTTTTAGCAAAATTGTAGACAACTTCGAGTTCTTTTTTTGTGAATACGCGACCGCTCGGATTGTTGGGCGAATTTATGAGTATCGCTTTGCTTTTACGCGTGAGGGATCTCTCCAAGATATCCTGGCTAGGAGTAAAGTTGTTTTCAAATCTCGTCTTTGCAATAACTGGATTTATGCCCATGAATTTTAAGGCATCTATATAGGGTGTCCAAAATGGAGCAAGTACGATAACATCATCATTTACTTCAGCGACAGAATATGCCGCGGCTGATATCAACAGTTTGGCGCTTGTGCAATGAATTATTTCCTCCTTATCGTACCGTGGTTGAACAATTTTATTTTTGTATACTCCCCCAAATAACGAATTGTTTGCCTGCGCAATAACCGATCTTATTTCCTCAGTTCCGCCCGCGTAGGTGTATTCATTCACTCCTTTTTTAGCCACAGATATCAAAGCTTTCGTGAATTCGGGCGGCTGACCAAACTTTACCTCACCAAGACCCAAATCAATAATATTTTCGCCTCTTGCTTTTCTCCTCTCGACATCATGCTTTAGAGCGACGGTGGAAGAATAATGTATGTTGTTAACCCTATTTGATGTTTTCATAAAATGACTGTTTCAAAGCTAGGACACGCTTGATGAGGAGGGCGTTTTCCTTAAGTCTAGAAAAATACTATGCCTCTCTAGAGGGTTGTCAAGAATCTGATCCTTCCCAACTTCAGCGAGCAGGTGTGCGTCTACGAGGGGCCCCGCAGGCGACGGCCGAGGATTCGAGCGATTTTTCAGAAGAAAAATCGCGTACCCGAGGAGACGCACACCCGCGAGCGTCTATTTCCGTTTGCCAACCCTGCGCCTTGTAACCCTAAACACATTTGAATATTTCTTAGGCCGTCTTGTCTTCTGCCCCTTGCCTGTCGGCTTGCCCCACATACTTTTCGCGCGACGAAGCCCTCGCCCCTGTCTGCCTTCACCGCCTCCATGCGGATGGTCAACCGGGTTCATCGCCGTGCCTCGAACAGTCGGCCTGACCCCCATCCATCGCGTGCGTCCAGCTTTCCCTATGTTTATCAATCGGTGCTCTTCGTTTGAAACTTCTCCCACGGTCGCCCACGCAGTACCAATAACACGACGCACTTCGGTAGAAGGCATTTTAAGATGTGTGTAGCCGGCGTCTTGCGCGACAATTTCCGCGAAACTGCCAGCAGAGCGAACCATCCGCGCGCCGTTTCCGGGTTTTATCTCAATGTTGAATACAAATGTTCCCACGGGAAGCTTGCCCAAGGGCAATCGGTTTCCAGTTTTCACCGGCGCAGTTTCGGAAACTATAAATGTGTCGCCCACTTTTATTTTCTGCGGAACGACCACATAGCGTTTTGTCCCATCGGCGTAAACTGCAAGCCCGATGAACGCAGAGCGAAATGGGTCGTATTCTATAGAAGCAATCTTCGCGGAAATATCTTTCTTGTCGAAATAAAAATCCACCTGTCGGTAATTCCGTTTGTGGCCACCGCCTTTGTGGCGCACGGTAATTCGACCCTGATTGTTGCGCCCGACTCCTCGCTTGTATCCTCCGACGAGCGACTTAGTCGGTTTGTGGCCGGAGAGAAGCTCTCGGTAATTAAGCCGCGTCATTCCGCGCGCGCCAGGAGATGTCGGTTTATATATTTTCATATTTAGTAGTAAGTAGTTAGTAGTTAGTAGTTAAGAAAGGTTAATGGTCTCTCCTTTTTTGAGGTAAACGTATGCCTTTTTGCCGCCGCCTTTCACACCGAGCTTGCCTGTGCGCGCACTGCGCTTGCTCTTGCTTGGTACTGTGACGATGCGGATTTTGCGCGGAGTGACCTTGTAAATTGCACGAATCGCCCGCGAAATCTGTTGTTTGTTAGAATTCACGGCCACGTCAAAAACATAAACGCCTTGCGCGCTGTGCCATGTTGATTTCTCCGTGATACGCGGATTGAGAAGGACATGCGAAGAATCTGAAGAAATGGCTGGCGTAGAATCTTTTTCAACGGCGGGTGGGGTTGCTGTCGCATCTTTCTTTACTTCCGCTTTCTTTGTTTTGCCGAATATGCTCATGGTAGTTTTTAGTTTTTAGTGAAGTCGACTCTCGATAATTGCGATGCTGGCTTCGGGATTTTCAATAACGAGATACTTACTCTTCAGGACTGTAACAGGATTTAAATTCCTGGTGTTCATGCATTCGATATTTCCGATATTCCGGAAGCTTTTTTGCGTGGCCGGAGTTAATTCGGCGAGCGCGATGAGCGCGGAATTCTTTCTCTTTTTGGCGAGCAGTTCAAATCCTTTTACCTTGGAAAGGGTGACGAGGTATTTTCTGGCAACTGCCGTCTTCGGCGCATCAATTCCGAACGAATTCACAAAAAGAATCTCGCCGTCTTTCAATTTCCGGGAAAGCGCGACAAACAGAGCTTTTGCCCGCATCTTTTTCGGGATTTCTCGCGCGTAGACTTTGTCTTTCAATGGGCCGTGCGTTACGCCACCGCCTTTCCAAATGGGAGAGCGGATGGAGCCGTGCCTCGCGCGGCCTGTACCTTTCTGTTGCCACGGCTTTCTTCCGCCTCCGCTGACTTCACCGCGGCTTTTCGTGTGCGCGATTATATTTCTGGCATTTGCCTGCATGGTCGTTACAACTTGGTGCATAAGAGCGTCATTCCACGGTACAGAAAAAATGTTCGCGGGAAGCGCAATCGTACCGGCCTCTTTGCCATCCTTCGTATATATAGTTGATTCAAGTTTCTTTTCCATATTTTATTTTTGTTCTGTACCTCGGATTTCAACTAATGTACCGGGTCGTCCCGGAACTGCGCCCGAAATTACAAGCGTGTTAGTCGCTGTGTCAATCTGAAGAACTCGAAGATTTTTAACGGTGATGCGCTCGCCTCCCATTCGGCCAGCCATGCGCATTCCCTTTGCGACGCGTCCGCCAGCTCGCCCGCCTCCGCCGATGGAGCCGGGACTGCGCTCTTTGTTTTTTTGTCCGTGGCTTCGAGGGCCTCCGTGAAAACCGTGCCTTTTCACGACTCCTTGAAATCCTTTTCCTTTTGAAATCGCCGAGACGGCAACGATGTCCCCGGGCGCGAAAACAGAAACATCTATAGACTTTCCTCTTTCAAAACCTTCTCCCGCGGAAAATTCGCGCTGATATCGGAACATACCGAGGTATTTTCCGCCAGAGGCGGATCCGCCTTCGGTGGAAAAATGCCCTAACTGCGGTTTCGCGATATTTTTTTCCTTCTTCGTTCCGAATCCAACTTGCACCGCCTGGTAGCCGTCTTTTTCAACTGTTTTAACCTGCGTAATCGTCAACGGCCCCGCGGTAATTATTGTCGCGGGAAAAACCTCCCCCTTGTCGTCAAAGACCTGGGTCATTCTTCCTTTTGTTCCGAGCATGAATTTTGCCATAAGGTAAAGAAAAATCGCGCAACGGCAAATCGCTTGCGCGAGATACCATTGGTCCCGCCCCATTTCTGGGGCAAGCCCCGAAATGGGGCGGGACATAGCGTTGCAGAAGTATACACACGCTCTCCCAAAATGCAAATTCTTGTATCGTGTATTTAGTATCTGGTATTCAGTATGAATTCAATACAAGATACGATATACTTTCCATATTCCTACTTCTCCTTAAATACCGGAGTGATGTTTATCGTTTGTACCTCATTAACCGTGGGTGAATTCCCGCCATACTGTGAATAGCACGTTAGTGTGTATGTAGCCTGTCCAACTATGGCTGAGGTTTGTTTCCCTTCTGGTCCGGAAGATGTATCCGTCCACGAATCTCCGTTGCCTGTCGCGGTACAGGTCGATACATTATCCACTTTCCAATACAGCCATGTTATGTAGCCGCTTTTCAGGAGGGATGGTCTGGCTTGAAGGTGTCCAGTTGCTGTAAATGTTACGGAGGAAGAATTATTGTTATTGTTGTTGTTGTTATTATTATTGTTATTGTTGTTATTATTATCATCATCATCATCATTTGGAGCATAAGGATCGTGGCCAATTGCTGTGAACGAAGTAAACCCTGGGATTAAAGCTGTGTTCGGTATGCAACTGCTTGAGCCAGCAGAGCAAAAAGATGACGCATCGCAAGTCGCGTATGGCAAGGCCTGACAGGACGACATAATTGTTTGCGGCCCGGCGCATGAATATACGGGGACGCATGTTTGAGGAGCCCTTGCAAGAGAGAAATCTACCCACCCCACAACGTCGCTTCCCCATGCATATCCGGAAAAGGTTCCATTTGCCGCTAGAGTAGGGCCGTAGTCATATGGATTATTGTCACTCAAACTAATCCATCCATCCCATCCATCGCTTGGAAATAAATCGCCGGAAAGCGCCTTAAGCCATCCTGTAAGTTTATTGTTCAGCAACTTTGCGGTGCAAGACCCCTTTGGGCAGGCCACTAAATCGGCTTCGTTAGCGCTAATCCATCCTATGTATTCGCTCCACGCGTATCCAGACAATTTGCCGCTCTGGTCCACATTCACGCTGTAATTAATAACCGGACTTGCCGCCGTATCAGTCCCACCGCAAGCGCTTGTATCAATGAAGCCGTTTCCGTTGGTGTCACAATTTGATGAATTTAAACTAATCCATCCAATGTTCTCGCTCCAAGCGTAACCCGAAAGACTTCCCGGGGTTTGTGCCGCCATTGCTTTATTTATTTTCCATGCCGAAATTTGTATGAAATATGGAACGACAAAAATCACCATGAGCAACGCGAATATCTTCGCGAAGTTTATAAAATAAATTTTTAATTTGTAGGACATTTTGGAAATGACTTGCGATGGAAATAGTTACTTAGACATACAAAGTTTAGCACTGATACCGAGTAGTGCTAGGACAGTGAAGATTAACGCATTCTCCATACTGACCCATTGCAATACTGCATAATGCCAGCATTGTAGCGAAATGTTCCTGAAATTCCCGGAGTGCAGGCCGTATCGTTATTTCCAATTTTGACACCCCCGCCAAACGATGCCCCGCCGTCAGTTCCCAAAGACCCGACCCAAAGTCCCGCGCTCTTTACCTGACTCGTCGCGCTCACATTTACCGGCGCTAAAATATTTCCACCCGGCGCAGTTGCAGCCGGTCCCGTCCAGGCATAGACATACGAGACGCCGATGGAGAGGACGATGGCGAGGATGAGGATTTTTAGGGATTGGAGAAATCCATTCATAGATTTATTGTAACATTTTAGTTATTTATTGGTCCCTGACGATCTCCTGTTGCCTGCCAGGTAATATTGCTATTGCCTATAATCGCAGCACCCGGATTTCCTCCTGCTCCGCCAGAAGTTATATTTCCTATATTCGAAGTGCTCTGATTTCCCGCTGAACCTGCTTGGCCGGGAGCGCCTCCATTACCACCAGTGCCACCTGTCCCACTGCCTAATCCACCCACCGCACCCGACCCCCCTAATCCTCCTGATACTAAAGTTCCAATGGTTCCTGGGCTACTTGGCGAACTATAAGAATTTGATTGACTTCCACCACTCCCTCCTAATCCAGCATTAAGCCCTGCACCTCCCCCGCCACCGCCACCGCCAAGACAGGTAGAGGCACGGAAGGCCGACGTTCTTGCTGCACCTCCCCCTCCTCCACCTCCACCCCCGCCCGAGATACTTCCATTATTATTAATCACAGTTGGTGATGAAACCGAAAGTGCCGGACCTCCACTTGTTCCTGCTAGACCACTAGTTACTGGTATTCCTATACACCCGTAAGCGTTTCCTCCAGTTCCCCCCGCGCCGCCCGCGCCAATAATCGAACTGTTGTTGATGATTGTTACGCTGGTGCCGGCCGGAAATGCACCCGTAGTAAGAGCTGGCGAATCAGTACTAGTTGAGCCGACGACTGCTCCAGAGTTAATAGTCAAAGTAACCGCTTTTCCACTAACCCAGCCCGCCGCCGTAGCCGCATCATAAATATTGTAATTATTTGTATTGCTTTCTATGACGAGATTTATCCCACAGGTTGTGCCCAGCGCGCACCACATTGATCCATTGCAATATTGAACAATAGTAGAATTGTATCGAAGCATTCCAGAAATCGCTGATGTGCAGACAGCGTTGCTTGTTCCAATCTTAACGCTTCCGCCAAATGTCGCTCCGCCATCTGTACCTAAAGAGGCGACCCAAAGTCCGCCACTTTTCACCTGGCTCGTTGCCGATACATTAATCGGAGCGGAAACATTTCCATCCGGCGCGGTCGCCGTCGGCCCTGTCCAAGCGTAGACATACGAAACGCCGATTGAAAGGATGATGGCGAGGATGAGGATTTTTAGGGATTGGAGAAAAGTAGACATGTTATTTGTTGCTTATCGGCATTGCCATAGACGATACCAAGGTTTATTTATCTGCCCACGTAGGTTGCACGGGCCAGATCGTTCCTGACGGACTGTATAGCACCTTGACCCAATGGGACTGCATACCAATGAGGCTGGTGGACCAGCTGTAGAAAATGGGCACGATCCTACTCCGAAGTTATTACTACAACTAGCCGTTACGGATATGTACCTACCGGTACACACCGCTACCGCACACGAGGCGTTTTGATAAGAACCGCTTAGAGTTCCGTTATTGCATGTTCTGGTTTCAGAAACACAACTGCCTCCGCACGCAACACTTGAATTTTGATACGCCGTCACGCTGGAACCACTCGGAATACTTCCGCCCCACGGTAAATTGCAATCGGCTGGAGCGCAATCAACGCCTAGCTCGCACCACCTTGAACCGTTGCAAAACTGAGCGACTCCAGAATTATATCGAAGCGTTCCCGCGATTCCCGCGGTGCAAACCGCGCTTGTATACCCGATGCGCATGCTTCCTCCGATAGTCGCTCCGCCGTCGGCGCCAAGAGAACCAAGCCAGAGACCGCCAGTTTTCGTCTGACCCTCACTACTAGTGTTTATCAGCTCCGAGACATTTCCGCTGGGAGCAGTTGCAGTATGTCCAGCCCAATCAGCGTAGACATACGAGACGCCGATGGAGAGGACGATGGCGAGGACGATGGCGAGGATTAGGATTTTTATGGGTTGTATTAATTGCTTCATGTGTTACTCAAACCTTTCATACTAGATACTTCATGTTCTTCACTTCTCCTGGAATACCGGGGTTACGTTAATCGCTTGTATCTCCGTAACCACGGGCGGAATTCCTCCATCCAGAGCATCGCACTTGAGTGTGTATGTAGCTTGTCCGGTGATTGGTAAAGTTTGTTGCCCTCCTGCTCCGGAAAATAGGCCTGTCCACGAACTTCCGTTGCCTGTCACAGTGCAGTTCTGCGCGTCCTTCACGTTCCAATACAACCATGTCCTGTACCCGCTTTTCAGAAGCGCTGGTCTTGCTTGAATGTGTCCGGTCGCGGTAAATGTAGCTGGAGCGGCACTGTTGCTAGCCAGAGGAGCGTTGCTGCTGTCTTGGGGAGCGCTGGTGATTTCCAGAGGAGTAGAATCGTGGCTAATCGCAGTAAACGCGGTAAACCCTACGGGAGTAGCGGTTGGCGCTGATTGTTGATGAATGCAACTGCTTGAGCCAATCGAGCAAAAATCTGGTGAAACGCAGGTTAGATATGTGGATGTCTGACACGCCGAATTAGTGTACACAATGTTTTGCGACCCAGAACATGAAAAAGCTGGGACGCACTCTTGTTGCGCGGCTTTGACAGCGGAGAAATCTAACCAACCAACGACATCACCGCCCCACGCGTATCCGGAAAGACTTCCGTTGGAAAGAACGGGTCCATAGGCGGGAGTTGTGCTACTCAAACTAATCCATCCGTCCCATCCTCCGCTTTGCGAAGAACCGCCGGAAAGCGCTTTAAACCACCCTGTAAGTTTATTGTTCAGCAATTTTGCTGTGCAAGGCGTTTTTGGACAGCCCGCTAGATCGGCGGTATTAGCGCTTATCCAGCCGATGTTGTCGCTCCATGCGTATCCAGAGAGTTGTCCGTAGGAATCGACAGTGATTTCATAATTAGCGCCATTAAATGAAATCCATCCGACATTCTCGCTCCACGCGTAACCGGAAAGACCTTTCCCGGATTGTAGTGCCAAAGCTTCGTTAATCTTCCATTCCGAAAGTTGGATGAAATATGGGAGGATAAAAACTATCGCTAAAAGCGTTAAAAGCTTGCCAAAATTCGTGAGATAAATTCTTAATCTGCTAGTCATCATAGGAAATTATTTTGTGTGGAAATATTTCTACTTGTGCATTTAATCCTTACGGTGCCACTAGACGCCCCCTCAAAGTGTTATTGTGAGTACTACCCAGTTCGTCATCACAAGTTGGAGCAAAGGTAATACTCCCTCCGCCTCCGCATTTCCCGGATGTCACTTGGTATACCGCAATTCCAGCCGTGGCCCGAATCTGCCCCTGTACATCCAACTTATATTCCGGCGTCGCCGTCCCGATGCCGACATTGCCTGCATTGTAATAAATATTGTTTCCACTGGTTGTCCACTGGCTTGAACCAACGCCACCAGCAGAAGCGCTTGTCGTGTATTCGTATACGATTATGCCGCCTGCGCCGCCTGCGCCGCCGACGAAGCCGCCACCAGCCAGGCCAGTGCCACCGCCACCGCCACCGCCAGGGACTTGACCGGAACCGCCAACTAATTGGCCGAAAGAACCATATATGAGGCTACCGCCACCGCCACCGCCACCTTTAGGCGCCGCACCTCCATTACCGCCTTTGCTACTGTTGATATCTCTATCGTTGCCAGGAATACCAGGATTGCCCGTCATATTAACATCTCCTCCAGCGCCAGTACCCGCGGCCCCACCGGCCCCACCGATGGTACCGCCGCTTTGATAACCTCCAACACCAGCAGTTCCACCACTAGCGGATACTAGCCCCCCAAAATTACTTGTGCCTCCTGCGGCGCCGACCGTTGCCGTGTATGATGAGGCAAGAGAGATGGAAGTCATGGTTCTCATTGCATAGCCGCCGGACCCACCTCCACCTCCTCCGTTGCCGAGACCGCCATTATTGCTGCCTTCCCCGCTCCCGCCATTCCCTCCCCCTCCCCAAACCTCAACGACAATGTAGGAAAGATTGGAGGGCTTCGTCCATGTTTGGGTTGAGGTGTAAAAACGAATTGCGGAAAATGTCACAACGGTGTCTGAGCCTGTTCCGCTCCCGCCCGCCGTCGTCTGCGTCGTCCCGTCAGGGAATTTGAAACCTCCGGAGGTGCTTTCGATTGTTCCGGCTACACTTAACTTTTGGAGGGGACTCGCCGTCCCTATCCCGACATTGCCGCCAAACGAAGCTCCACCTGTTACGCCAAGCGCTCCGTTAATCCAAAGATTGAAGATTTCTAGTAATCCCCCTGTCTTTTTCTGGTCTCCGACGCTAGTGTTTATCGGCGCGGGCACATTGCCATCTGGTGGTGCCGCCGTTGGGCCTGTCCAGGCGTAGACATATTGAACACCGACGGAAAGAACTAGAACGATGATTAGGATTCTCGCGGACTGCCACAACTCACGTTTAAAAGTTTCCATAGTATTTGTTACCACCAAGAAGTGATGCACTTAGTCCCTATGCAAAACTTGGGCGATGTAACTGCGCCTACATTGTTTACGGCACCAACTGTAACACTGTCGGCAACGAAATCCGTTACCGCCAGGTCCCCGCTTTTTACCTGTTCCACGCCTAGCGATGTAATCGGTGCTTCTATATTCCCATTTGCAGGACTCTGGGTGGGACCAGTCCACGCGAGAACATATCTCCAACCCAAAGCGATGGCGAAGACGGCCATTATTATTGCCGGTATTGTAATTGCTTTTATATTCTCGTTCATATTTTATTGTGATGCTCTCAAAACATTAACACTGCTCGCTGTCAGCTTATTAGTTCCATAAACAAGCTCATCTGAATACACTGCCACATAATTACCAATCTGGAGTTTTTTTGTATCAAACCCCGCGGGCAATTTGATTGCGTAAGTCTTTTCCAGAAACGGCAGCGATTTTTCGTCGGGAACATTCGCAAGTGAGGCAAGTTTCTTTACGTCAACGATTTTGGCTTGGATTTTTATGCTCCCGGCATCGATACTGATAACAGTGCCCTCAACCGTCTTTATGTTGGATTCTAAAAAGCCGGCTAATTGTTCCCCCGTGGAGAATCTGGATTTAACCTTGTTAGGAAATTCGACGGAAGATAACGCGCCAGGATTGGTATAGATTGCTTCATTACTTTTGATTATTCTCTCAAGCATTTGTATTTTCGAATCTTGATTGTAGATTAGGTAGGTTCCCATCGCCGCGGCAATTGCAAGGAGAGAAATAATTATTTTTTCTTTATTCATATGAATGCGCGAGTTTTATTATTGCGTGTAGCGAGCGAGACATTTATAGACCAAACGAAACAATAACAGCACCATCTGTTCCATTGCCGCCCGAGGTGTAGCACCCGCCACCCTGACCGCCAGCTCCATATGCCGTGCCATTGGTCCCGCCGCAAGTAGGGCCCGTGGAATATATTTGGAATCCGCACCCATTTCCGCCACCTGGGGTGCCGCCAGTTGGGGCCTGTCCACCGGTAGCGACTAATGTGTCAAAAGACGAATTTCCTCCACTCTCCCCTTGAGTAAAGGAGCACCACTGCCATCCGATACCCCTGCCGCCGCGCCCTACAACTATTGTGTACGTTGTCCCAGAATCGACAGAGAGCGGCTTTTCAACATACGCGCCGCCGGCGCCCCCTCCGGGCATCGCGTGGCAGTCATTACAAAACTGTCCAGGCCCTCCGGCAGCCCCGCCGCCGACAACTGTAACTTTTACGGAAGAAACTCCAGCCGGAGCCGTCCACGAATATGTCCCGGGAACATCCCATTTGTAACTTCCAACCGGCACGCACGCAGGCGCTGTGGGCCACTCTGTAATACATGATGTTCCTAAGCAGAATTTCGGAGAGGTCACAGACGCGGCATTAGATGTCGTGCCGACTGTAACGGTATTGGCGGAAAACCCCGCGACTGTAAGCTTGCCGCTCTTTGTTTGCGCCGCGGTCCCGACATTAATGGGCGCGGGAGTATTCCCCCCTGGCGCGGTTGCGGTCGGTCCAGTCCACGCGTAGACATATGTAACGCCAATCGAAAGAGCGATGGCAATCAGAAGGATTCTTGTGTAGTTGGAAACAATCTTCACAAAGCTATTGTAACACTGTTGTAAGCGCGTTAAGTAGAAAAAGAATCGCAACTGTGCATATTTCGTTTTAATTGAAATTGAAAATCAATTATCCCGCGGCCGTTATAACCGATTTTTGGGCGAAAAACAATTTAATAAATTCGCTCTTACGGTGCCACTAGACGCCCCTTCAAAGTGTTATTATAAGTACTACCCTGTTCGTCATCACAAGTTGGAGCAAAGGTAATACCACGGAATGATTCCTCTATTGGCCCGACCGAGAGACGAATTATTTTTTAATTACGATATACGCATTAGAATAATCACCATTCCATCCATAAACAGAACCCATATATGTGCTTGGGGTGTAAGTAACTCCTCCTAATGTTATTGGTCCGCTAGCTATTGAATCATAAACAGTTGAGCCATTCCATCGAATTACTGTTTGCCTGGCGCTGTATGGGGAAGATTCAACTTCTCCTGTTCTCGTAAACCAACCGCTCGCTTGACTGTATGGATTACTTGTGACTGAAGGGATGCCGGTCTCAGCCGATAAAGCCGGGACACTGCAAGCGGCGCTTATTCCTCCGCCAGAAACATTGCAAGTCCATGTCCATGGGCCAGCGCCGGAGACTGCGCTTGGCGTTCCGGCATTGCATAAATTGGTCGTTGGAGCTGAAGCTAGCGCAACTGCTCCATTTGCAGAACCGCATACGCCAACAACAGTTCCTGCGACCATCGCCGTCGTCTGCGTCGTTCCGTCAGGAAACTTGAAGCCTCCGGAGGTGCTTTCGATCGTTCCGGCGACAGTGACATTCCCGCCAACAGAAGCTCCTCCCGTTACGCCAAGCGCTCCATTTACCCAAAGGTTGAAAAGGTTCAGTAATCCGCCTGTCTTTATCTGGTCTCCGACGCTAGTGTTTATCGGCGGTGGAACGTTGTTGCCAGGCGGAGCAGCCGTAGGCGCAGTCCATGCGGAGGCATACGAGATGCCAATCGAAATGATGACGGCGAGGATGAAAATCTTCAGGGGTTGGAGGATGGAGGACATGAATTACTTAATTGAGTTTCAAATTGAGGCTGTGTAAGAAATGATTACGATGCCCGAACCGCCATTTCCAGCCGGAGCACTACCTGGACCACCATTGGCCGACCCTCCTCCACCACCAGTATTTGCAGCTCCACTTTGTGGTATGGGCGATCCGCCGGCTCTTCCAGCGGCCCCGCCGCCGCCAGTACCGCCGGCTCCACACCCATCACCGGCTGGATACCGACAACCTCCGCCTCCTCCTCCCGCATAAGTTACAGGCGAACCAGAAATCGAAGAAACTAAGCCGTTACCGCCATCGCCTCCTGAGCCACTACCAGTTGTGTCGTGACCGGCTTCACCCGCACCCCCACCTCCCCCAGCAAGGTAATAGGGGGCTGCGTTCCCAATGACTGTTCCACCGGGGTTGCCCTGCCCAGGCGGCGACGCTGCTCCTGGAACTCCACCGTTAGCACCGCCACCTGACCCCCCCGACGAACCTGCCCATCCAAAACCACCGCCCCCGCCGCCAGTTGATATAATTGAGTCAAAGACCGAATCCCCTCCATTACCACCTTGATGCGCGGCCCCGTCGTAAGGGACACCGGCACCACCAGCCCCAACTGTTATTGTCATTGATGCGCCAGGTATCACGGAAATCGTCCCTGTTCTCATTCCTCCTGCCCCACCGCCTCCAGCGGAGTATCCATAAGACCCACCTCCGCCTCCTCCAGCCACAACAAGATAACTAACAGAAGTCACTTCAGATGGAACAGTCCATTGGGTAGTACCCACATTATTGAAAGTTGAGACAACAGGCACTGGGACAACATTCCCGAGAGTGGTCCATGCTGACCCGTTGCAATACTGAACATATCCGGAGTTGTATCTAATGGTGCCAGAAATTGCTGAGACGCAAGCTGTGTTAGTGGTGCCAATCCTGACCCCACTGTCAGATGCCAAAGATCCTGCCCATAGCCCGCCGAGTTTCGTTTGAGACGTGATACCTGTGCTTAAAGGCGGGAGCACATTGTTGCCAGGCGGAGCAGAAGTCGGCGCAGTCCACGCGTAGACATACGAAACGCCGACTGAGAGAACAATGGCGAGGAGGAGAATCTTTATGGGTTGGAGGATGGAGAGCATATGGCTATTGTTTGCCTTGCAATTCTTGCAATATTTTAAGCTTATCGCTTTCAGATATGTTTGCGGCACTTCCTTTTTCGAGAGACCGCAAAATTTCCAATTTCTTTGAAGCGCTGACAGTGGCCGTGGCGGAGGAATCTTTATTGAGCATATCCAGTATCCTAGATTTCTCTTCGGCCGACAAAGGGACTTCTTTCGCGGCAGGCACTAAATTATTTTCTTCATTCTTTTGGCGGGAGAAAAAATATACCAATCCCAGGATTGCAAAAATCGGAATGAAAATATATAGAATCTTTTTCAGTGACAAAGTTCCTGTTTCCATGATATTTTTTATTACCTTATGTTATGAGCTTGTTAGTAAATATTCGGCATTATACCTCATATTGGCTCCTCGGCTCGGAAGAAAGCGAGTACGCTTTCTTTTCACTCGCCCTACGTCGCCAATAAAAGCGGATGCAAATCCCGCGAATAATTTTACACCCCTCTATTCATTGTAACAAACATTTGAGGCGCCCTATTTCTCTTATGAGACTCCGTGAAAAGACCCGGTACTTTTGAGCACTCCTCTACATCACCCGCTCATTAGAAAAGGCATCGTACATGTTTATGAATCTATGCATTGGACTGGTGGCATTGCGTTCCTCTATAAATCTCAAGAAGCAAACCTAAGCGTGCACAAAGAATGCCTTTTCTATGGCATGGGTCGATGTAAATCATAGCCGCCAGAGATTACTCTGGCTTCTTGATTTACATCATTTTAACGTCTATATTTACTCCAGAAGGGAGGTCAATGTTGGAAAGGGCTTCGATGACTTTCGGCGCTGGATTCAGAATGTCTATCATTCGCTTGTGAATGCGCATCTCAAATTGCTCGCGGGAGTCTTTATCAATAAATGCCGCGCGGTTAACCGTGTATTTCTTAATATCTATGGGGAGAGGCACGGGCCCGATGATTTCAGCATCATAGCGAGCTGCCGTGTCTATTATTTGTTTGACCGAAGAATCCAAAATGCCGTGCTCGTAGGCGCGCACTCGGATGCGGAGGCGATGTGAGATTTCGGCTTTCTCCGGCCGGGCAGGCTTGGATGCGCGAGGGGATGGAGCGTGAGCAGAAGCATCCGTCTTTTTGACGGCCTTCGCGCGCGGAACGCGCGCTTTCTTAACTGTCGCTTCTGCTGTCATAGAACTGGGAGAGTATGCACTATGGCGCTAAAAAAAGCAACAAAGAAAGCCCCTGCGTAGAGCCGGGGCTTTCTTCTTGTCTTCTTCCCTATTGCCTATTCCCTAGTGGCTAGTAGCTATCCTTACGCCACCACCTTCGTTACAACCCCCGCACCCACAGTCTTCCCTCCCTCGCGAATAGCGAAGCGCTGTTGGTCTTCAAGAGCGATAGGGCCGACGAGTTTCACTTTGAATGTAACGGTGTCGCCTGGCATAACCATCTCGACGCCTTCTTTCAAAGTCACCTCGCCTGTCACATCGGTCGTTCGCATATAGAACTGCGGTTTGTAACCGGTGAAAAACGGCGTATGCCTGCCTCCTTCCTCTTTTGTGAGAATGTAAACTTCCGCCTCAAATTCCGTGTGCGGATGAACAGTGCCCGGCGCTCCAAGAACCTGCCCGCGGTGCACATCGTCTTTCTTCGTGCCTCGCAAAAGCACCCCTGCGTTGTCGCCTGCCTGTCCTTCCTGAAGCGATTTGTTGAACATTTCAATGCCCGTAACAATCGTTTTCGTAGTGTCAATGATACCGACGATTTCAATTTCTGCGCCAACCTTAATCTGACCTCGTTCGATTCGGCCAGTAACGACAGTGCCTCGTCCTTCGATTGAGAACACATCTTCGATTGGCATAAGGAACGGCTTGTCTATCTCGCGTTTTGGAATCGGAATGAATTCATCAAGCGCCTTTACGAGTTCCATCACCTTGTCGCTCCATTCGTTGCCCGGCTCCGGCTTTTCAAGCGCCTTCAATCCCGAACCGCGGATGACGGGGGTCGCCTTGCCGTCAAATTCATATTTTGTGAGAAGCTCGCGCACCTCTTCCTCGACGAGGTCAACAAGGTCTTTGTCATCTACTTGGTCTACCTTGTTTAGGAATACGATTACTTTCGGAACTCCAACCTGACGGGCGAGCAAGATGTGCTCGCGGGTCTGGGGCATCACGCCGTCGGATGCGGCAACAACCAAAATCGCACCGTCCATTTGCGCGGCGCCTGTAATCATGTTTTTGATGTAGTCGGCGTGTCCGGGAGCGTCCACATGCGCGTAGTGGCGGTTAGGAGTTTCGTACTCGGAGTGCGAAAGAGAAATTGTAATTCCTCGCGCCTTTTCTTCCGGCGCCTTGTCGATATCGTCAACGCCTTTTACGGTCGCGCTATATCCATTTCCCGCTTTCGCTAGAACATTCAAAATTGCCGCTGTAAGAGTCGTCTTGCCGTGGTCGACATGCCCGATTGTACCGACATTTACATGGGGCTTTGTTCGATTAAATTCTGCCATATTGATTTTCTATTTATACTAGTTATTAATAATTTCTAACTTGGCTCGCAATCTAAGACGCCGCAGCGCAAAAGGCGCATGAATGCAGTCGGGCTATATTATCAGAGGTGCTGTTGCCGTCAAGCCAGATAGTGTAATTTCGGCTTACGTTTTTTGCCAGTCGCAGAGGTTATCGAGGTCGACAACATAGTGCCAGTTTGAGAATCTGTATTTAGCGTTTCGATTTAGGCCTTCGGCAAGCCGAAATTCTACTAACCGGGCAAGCCCAAGTTGCTTTACTTCCTAGACGCAACAATCCCGTCCGCGACCCCAGTACTATTCACCTTCGGCTGGGGATTGAGCAGGGTGTGCAGTCTTCCCTAGCTTAATGCTTTTTATATATCTTATCGTGATGGTCGAAGTCGAGAAGGCGGATCTCGGTGCCTGTTATTTCGTAAAGGAGAACGAATGAACCAGCTACATGCGTGCGGCGAAGATTGCGCAATACATTTCGCAATGGCTTCCCGATTGTCGGGTCGCGCAGAATCTTGGCGACGCCCGCTTCGAGAGGCAACAATAAATCCGGTTTGTTCCGCTTTATCTTTTTCAACGAATCTCTGTATCGATAAGTAAGTGTGAGCGTATATAGCACCGAATCGGCCATACCCGGATTAGAGACCGCGGACATACGCCCGATACTCTTTCATGTTCTTAAGCTTTATACCCCTTCCCTCATCAAGTAAGCGCGATTGCTTTTCAAGTCTTTTCAACACGCTCGGCTTGACTTCGCCATAGCCCAGTTCTTCCACTGCCTTTTGCAGTTTCGCAATGGCAACATCAGCGCGTTCTTGACGCTTTAAGATTTCGCTATATGTATTTCTCGGAAGCGTTATCGTACTCATGTGGCTGATTATAGCAAAAACAATCCCGTCCGCTAGCTGCGATCTCTGTTAGATAGGCTTTGCGAACGCGCCATTTAACGGGGCAGGCATTTTTCGGCCTATGTTAACTTATTTTCTCGACGCGACAATTTCGTCCGCTACATTTTTCGGCACAATCGCGTAATATGAAAAATCGAAATTGAGGACACGCGCATTAGCGCTCCTGTGCAGCGTGCATCACGCTCAAAATAACAATTTCCTTCGAACGCAGCGTATAGAAAACAACATACGGAAAGCGTGGGACAGCAAGCATTCGGACACCTTTTTCATCAGTGATGCGGCCAAGTTGCGGCCAGTCGGCTAAAAGATTGGATGATTGGCGAATATATGCCACAACCACCGTCGCAGCGTTAGTATTTCGCTACGCGATATAGTCATGGATTATTTCGATCTGCGCGCGAGCGCGCGCAGAATAGCGAATGTTCATAGACCGCACTTTTTCCAAAGGTCAGCCATCTCATTCTCCGTAGCAAATTCTCCACGCGCAACTTCTGCGAGCGCCGTACGCACTTCATCGCGTTGTTCGTTCGTCAACATATAGAGCGATTGGTCGCTTTCTGCCATATCAATGAGAACATGCGCCGCATCGTCCTGGCGATCTGCAGACAGACGCTTCACTTTCTCAATTGCATGTTCGAGCAATTTTGTCATAGAGGCATTATACCATTTCCTTTTATTTACAACATCGCCGATATGCGTTCTGCGCTTCCAACAATCCTCCCTTCTATAAACGCACATTCTCATATTCTTGAGAATATGAGAATGTCGAGGAGGGATTACTTTCTTGAAGCAACCATCTCGTCCGCAACCCCAGTACCATCCTCCTTCGGAGGAGCTACGGGCCCCGTTAGAAGCACAGCTTCTAACGGGGCGGGGCAGGCATTTTAAGAAACCGCGTCTATTTCCGAGATTCTATTATTGTCTGTGCCACATTCGCTGGCACAATAGCGTAGTGACTGAATTCTAGATTCGGAACTGCTCGGCCTTCGGTCAAAGAGCGCAATTGAGTTGTGAAGCCGAAGAGCTCGGAGAGCGGAACTTTTGCGGTGATAACTTTCACTTGCCCTCGCTCGCCCATCGCTTCTATCTGCCCGCGTTTGGAATTGATGCTTCCCGTGACATCGCCCATGAATTTCTCCGGCGTGACGACTTCCAGTTTCATAATCGGCTCGAGCAAAACCGGTTTCGCCAGTCGCATTGCTTCCTGCATCGCATTTATCGCCGCGAGCTTGAAAGCGATTTCGGAAGAGTCCACATCGTGATACGAGCCGTCATACAATTCAACGGAAACATCCACCACAGGGAATCCCGCTTGGATTCCGCGTTCCATCGCTTCTTTAATTCCTTTCTTGACCGGCTGAATGTACTCCTGCGGAATCACCCCGCCCTTGATGCTGTTGATGAATTCAAAATGGTCTTCCCTGTCAACATTATTTTTGACTTTCTTGCCCTCAATAAGCGCCTCCATCGGCTTCACGCGGATTTTCACATGTCCGTATTGTCCGCGCCCGCCTGTCTGCTTGATGTGCTTGTATTCCACATCGGATGTGCCCTGCACAGTCTCTCGATATGCGACTTGCGGTTTGCCGGTCGTCGCTTCAACGCCGAATTCTCGGCGCATTCGGTCGACGATTATTTCCAGGTGAAGCTCGCCCATCCCCGAGACGATGGTTTCCAAAGTTTCCGGGTCGGATGTAACGCGGAAAGTCGGGTCTTCGTCGGAGAGGCGCGAGAGCGCCATGCCCATTTTCTCCTGGTCTACTTTCGTTTTCGGTTCTATGCGCATTGAAATAACCGGCTCTGGGAAAATGATTGATTCGAGCGCGATTGGATGGTCCTCGTCGCAGAGCGTCTGCCCAATTTTAATTTCTTTAAGGCCGACTGCCGCCGCGATTTCGCCTGCAAAAACTTCTTTCAAATCTTCTCTCTTGTCAGCTTGCAGGCGCACGATGCGACCCAAGCGCTCTTTCTTGCGAGTCGTCGCGTTGTATAAAAATTCGCCAGCTTTTACCGTACCTGAATAAACTCGAAAGAAAGAAAGCGCGCCGACGAACGGGTCTACCTGCAATTTGAAAACGAGAGCGGCAAAAGGCGCTTCGTCGCTAGAAATTCTGGTTTCTGCTTCATCAGTATCCGGATTTGTTCCTTTCGCAGGAGGTAAATCAAGCGGGCTTGGTAGATAGTCTACAACGCCATCGAGTACGAGTTGCACGCCCTTATTCTTAAGAGACGAGCCGATAAATACCGGAAAGATTTTGTTCTCGACAACGGCTTTGCGAAGTGTTTTCTTAAGCGTCTCTATAGAAATCTCTTTGCCCTCAAGATACTCGTGCATCACGGCGTCGTCGTTCTCAACGATTCTCTCCACCAATTCGTGCCGTCTCTCCTCTGCTTCTTTTTTCAGATTCTCCGGAATATCTCCCGCGATAACTTCTTTTCCTTTGTCTCCCTCAAAGTGGTACGCTTTCATTCCGAGAAGGTCGATAATTCCTTCAAACTTGTCCTCAAGTCCGATAGGCAGTTGCATCCGAACCGCTTTAGTTGAAAGTCGTTCCAAAATGCTCGCGTATGATTTTTCAAACGATGCGCCTGTGCGGTCTAACTTGTTGATGTAGCAAAGTCGCGGGACATTCGCTTCCTCCGCGTACCGCCAGTTGGTTTCCGATTGTGGCTCGACTCCTGCAACTCCGTCAAAAACAACAACCGCGCCGTCAAGCACGCGCATCGAGCGCTTCACTTCGGAAGTGAAGTCAATGTGCCCGGGAGTGTCAATAATATTGAAGCGGTGTTTGTAGGATGTGTCGGTCCCCGCGTAAGAAGGGTTCCAGTAGCAAGTGATCGCGGCGGCGGTAATCGTTATTCCGCGCTCTCGCTCTTGTTCCATCCAGTCGGTAACAGTGTTGCCCTCGTGCACCTCGCCGATTTTGTGGCTCTCGCCAGTATAAAAAAGAATCCGCTCGGATGTGGTCGTTTTCCCCGCATCAATGTGAGCTATGATTCCAAAATTACGAACTTTTTCTAGCGGGTAATCTCGCATATTTTTGTTATGAGCCTTGGCGAATTAGAAAAATAGCGACCCCGTGAAATCTCGCGCTTCGCGCGGGAGCCGCGAAGCGGCTATTTCACTGGGTGTTGAAAACAATAGTCGCTATGCTTCTTTGTTTTCTAACATAAAACGCCCGAAGGCGTGTGGGTAGATTAGCGGAAAATCAGAAAAAAGCAATGGTTCTATGCAGCCGCGGCAAAATCCTGAACTTCGTAACCCGGCACGATTTCGTCGCTTCTCCCGATTTCTCTAACGAAAGCTATCGCTTTGTCGAGAATGTCGCGTCCAGACCTTAGTGATTGCTTTCTATCCTGCAAAAATTTCCGCTGTTGCCCCTCATTCTCGATAATCTTGATGCTCGCTCTATTATCAGAAGGTGAAAACGAGCATATATTGAGCCGAACCAGCGCCTCTGCCACAGCTCTTTCATGCGGCTTCATCTGGTATAATGGCGTCGAGCCGACGCGCTCTGCAAGAATGTGCCCCATAGCGCGCAAACCATCATCTGTGAATCTTTCCAGAAACATATTGACAGCATTAGTGAAAACCTTGTCATTAAATGTTGCGGAATTCTCCCATGCATCCCGCTGTTGCTTCAAGTTCCAAGGGTCCCCTCCAATTCTATCCCACAGAATAGCCGCCGTGGGCAATGTAACATGGTCGCGCCCCTTGTGTACCACATAAGTCGGATTTTTGCCGTTGCTCCTTAGCCGTTTAACATATTCATCCGGACCGCCTTTTTTATCAATAGGAATATATGTGTCAATGTCGCCCGCATGGATTACTAAATTGCGTCCGCTAGGCAAATATTCTGTGTTTTCCCTCTGCGTGTAATCAGAAATTTTTCTGTCGTATTCGTCTTTCGTGATGCCGCGGCTTAACAGGTCGTCTGCTATCTGTTTGGTAACCCAAGTCGAATATATTCCATAAGCTATGCTTTCCCCAGGCGCGAGAAGGACTAGGCGGTCAATCGCCTTTCTTTTCAGTTTTCCAAGCTGGTTTGCCACAAATGCCGCCAGATGAGTGCCGGCGCAGAATCCCTGTATTCGTATTTTGTGTTTTGGATATTTCTCTACTAAATGAAGCACCGCTTGCAATACGGCCTCAGTCGATCGTATGCATTGTTCCGGCGAATAGCCCGCAATTCCGCGAGGCCCGTTAAACACAAAAGTGGTTCCCTGCTTTGGTATCAAATCTGCAACACTGGGAACAAATGAGAGACCCATGCCAGGCTTTTTAGACTCTTCGGCATGACCCAGGCCGAGAAAATCGATCCATATGATTTTTTCTGCAGTCCATTCGAATTTCTGCATCGTGAAAGCTTCGTATGCCTCTGGGTTAGTCTTGCCATCGGCCACATTCTCCAGTGTGGATGCGCCGAACAGCTGTTCGAGATAGGTTGCATCTGCCTTGCGCGTGGGGCGTTCATATCCTTCGTCTTCCAAGGGCTTTTCTCCTTTCCTTTTCTCGGGAAAACCGATAACTTGGCCTTGTTTTCGGAACTTACCTCTGTTTAAAAAGTTGAAAGATTCACTCATACTCGTTGTCGTCTTTTATATGATATCACGCAAAAAACACGCCTTCTTTGGCGCGACGAGGAAACCAGTGTTAGGTACCGTTTATCGCTCTAGTAATGTCTTGCGCTCTCGCTCAAAATCCTTAAGCCGTGAAAGGTCGCGGTTTGTCCAACGGCAACCACCGCACATTTTGTGTGGTTTACACAGCGCGCACGAATGTTCTTTTAGTTTCGTCCTCTTGCGCATATTTCATTTTGGGTGTTTTTGGATATTCAATAGTCGATATGTATCACCCTCAATTCGAAAATAAAAACGGACATTGCCTGTAACACGTGCCTGCCACACATCGGTTCTCTCATCGTACTTCTTTGCCCGTAATGATGGGTACCGAATATCAACAACCAGATACCGGACTTGTTTTCTAAACGCGCTCTGAACCTCGGCAGAAAATTTCTCAAACGCTCGATCAAAATGCGCCGTTGTCGAATACTTCATTTCTTCTGGAGGTGCGCCATCAATTCGTCCACGGTATCAAATGGGCCTGAAACTCTCCCCTCCTCGACATCTTTCAAACTCGCCTGTAGCCACCTCGGGAGTTTCTTTGCTTTTGTCTTAATTTGCTTTTCCGTCTTTTTCCAATATCCGCCGTCTATTTTCACAGCCGGACCGCTGTTGAGTCCTTCGATTATCTTCGCTCGAAGATCTGCTCGCACACTCTCCCTCATAACGCTTTTGAGCGACTTAACTTCCGCCTCGAGCGTGCGAACTCTTTTTTCCAACGTGGCAGTGGTCATGCGCACATAGTAACCCTCCGCGACTGAACGTCAAATGCCAATCAGCTCTTGCGGTTTTTGTCTTTATCTTTGTTCGCCTCCGCGAAGGCATCGGTCAATTCCTTATGCGTCAGCTGGCGGCCTTCGGCTTTCGCTTTCCGCATCGCTTGGCAAATCGGACAATTGTCGTCCTCTTGGTGCGAACCGCCTGGGGCAAATCCAGAAACGAGCATTTCTCCGTCCGATGTCGCTTCCGCGTCGAGAAGGACTGCGTTGGCACGTACAATATCGCGCCACACGACTTGCGAATCGAAGACCGGGAAATCCTCGCGCATGCGGCGCTTGTCCCGCTTGCTCGGGCGATACATTCCCACTCCTTGGTCCATCATTAGATGCCATTCGCCGCGCATTTGCGCGAGACGGCATACGATTACTTCTCCGACCCGGACTTTTCGTATTCGTTCCGAGGCGGGAAGCGTGTATAGATTCCCATCACGCATTGACTTGAGCTCGGTGGAAATTTTTTTGCCGGCTGAAACAACTTCAAAAAAATCGTAGCGGTTATTTTCCGCAACTTCCTGCAATGCCGTGATTTCTTCGTCGCTCAATTGCATCGGATTTGAGGCGGCTGCATACCGCAAAAGATTTTTGTCAGGCCTAAATTGAAAATCAAACGCGAGCCAGTCAAGAAAGAAATCGAGGCCATGCTCCGGAATCGGGTCCGGCGAGCGGGAAAATGCCGTCATCGCGCGCTGTACGTCCTGGCCGTAGAGCCACGAATTTTGCGGATGTAAAAAATAGTCGAGTGTTTTTTCAAGAATATCGTTCGCCACTTGTTCATGATACCAGACAACAATGAGTATAGTGAATCAAGATATGACGCTTGCATTCCCGGCCGGGTGAGTTAGAGTCATACGATATGAAACGCGGTTCCGGTCGGAAATGGGGGCGCAAAAACCGACTTGGTCCGATAGAGCGGGACATACTTGATGAGCTGACATTTGGCGATTTCCTCTACAGCACCCTCCTTTCGGCGCGATCAAATAAAAGATTTTATAAACTTGCAAGGGAGCGCGCGACATACCGCTACCGCCGAAAACTGGCCATAGAACGTCTCAAAGAATGCGAATATATTCAAGAACGCAGTGAACGCCTGTCGATTACGGGCGCCGGCCGGAGCGCCCTTGGGACGGCTGTTGAGGCTAACCGCAAACTGCTCGGAACAAGGCCATGGGATCACAAATGGCGAGTAGCCGTGTTTGACATCCCTGAAAAGTACGCCTCGCTAAGGAAGAAGGTGAGGCACATTCTAAAGAATGCGGGGTTCGTGAAACTCCAACACAGTGTATGGATCTTCCCGCACGACTGCGAGGAACTCGTACAATTGATTAAGAAAGAATCAGAGCTGTCGCAATTTATTTTGTATGGAGTGTTGGAGAAAATAGAGGATGAAGATAGATTGAAGAAATTATTCCGTTTAAAAACGTGACATATTCATGTATGTATGACGCTTACATTCACGGCCGGGAATGTAAGCGTCATACGCTGTAAAGCACCTGCAAAACAAGCTACCAGGTAAAGTGCGCGAATGCCTTGTTGGCTTCAGCCATGCGATGTGTTGTTTCTTTTTTTGTGACTGCCGAGCCCTCGCCCTTGTGCGCGGCGCGGATCTCGTTGAGGAGGCTTACCGCCATCGGCTTTCCTTTTGTGCCTTCCGCCGCTTCAACTATCCAGCGCATTCCGAGAGCAAGTCGGCGTTCCGGACGCACTTCGCGCGGAACTTGGTAGTTGGCTCCTCCCACGCGGCGAGAGCGCACCTCTACTGAAGGGCTCGCCTTTTCAAGAGCTTCTTCAAGAATAACGACAGGGTCGCCGTCTTTCTTCAGCTCCTCCATGACTTTGTAAACGATTTTGCGCGCTGTGTCTTTCTTTCCGCGCTCCATCACGTAGTTGATGAGCTTCGCAACCTTGAACGAGCCGTAAACGGCATCAGGCGGTACAATATTTTTTCTTTTTGTCGGTCTTCTCATACGGATGGTTATTAGTAGTTATTAGCCACTAGGGTTTAGGGGTTAGTGAATTTAAATGTATTTCTTTTCTAATGGCTAGTCGCTAGTGGCTATTTACTAGCCTTTGGCCTCTTCGCGCCATAGCGAGAACGACCGCGTCGGCGAACATCAACTCCTGTAGCGTCCAGCTTTCCGCGCACAATCGTGTATCGCACGCCGATGTCTTTCACTCTCCCGCCTCGCACGAGAACGACAGAGTGTTCCTGCAATGTGTGGCCCTCGCCTGGAATATATGCGGTGATTTCCATTCCATTTGTGAGGCGCACGCGGGCAATCTTTCTGATAGCCGAGTTCGGCTTGCGAGGGGTCTTTGTCGTTACGCGGGTACAAACGCCTCGTTTAAACGGCGCTGGAAAGTAACTCGGCCGATTCGCAATAGTATTGAAACCGCGCGAAAGAGCGATGGTCTTCGTGCGCCATGTTTTTTGCTTGCGCCCCTTGCGCGTAAGTTGATTTATGGTGCTCATAGTCCGTAGTGGGTAGTGCGTAGTTCGTAGAAAATGCAAATTAAAACTCCCAAAGGGAGTGCGAGGAGTGTACTATCTGTTGGCTAGAAAAGCAAATAAATCAAACTCCTGTTATCAAATGCGCGATTCCGTAGACCAGCCCGCCGAATGCGTCGCCCAAAAAGAGAATTATGACAAGCACGATTCCCATCCCCATAAACGGATTGTATTCCATACGAGTGCGCCACCCGCTGTAAACAATAGACGCTGACCTAGGCAAAACCGCTGAAAGAACTTTCGAGCCGTCGAGCGGTGGAACTGGGATAAGATTAAAAAGAAATAGCATTACATTAACAATAACTATTAGAAACACGACATCGTTCAGCCCCGAGGGCAAAATCCCTAGGCGAATGACGGCTCCGCCCAGAAGCGCGATAACCAGATTAGAGAAGGGTCCAGCTCCAGCGACAATCGCTTCGCTCCATCTTCCGGGTCGAAGATTGAATGGATTGTAAGGAACAGGTTTAGCCCAGCCGAAAAGAATTGACGAATTCGTTAGCACAAGAACAAGCGGAAGAATGACCGAGCCAAAGGCATCCAGGTGAACAAGAGGATTGAGCGTGAGTCGGCCCATAAGGCGCGCCGTCGGATCGCCTAATTTATTTGCCGCAACGCCGTGCATCAGCTCGTGTATGACGGCCGAGAACATTATTACCGCGACTAGAAAAACAGCGTCTAAAATTTCCATATGACTTTTCATGTTATCACATTCGTACCCTTGATTCCTTACTTGCTTATTCGCGCGAATAAGCAAGTGGTTGGAGAAATGAAACCATGCAACAAATTTTTTTGACTTTTGCCATAGTCCACGATAGTATGCGCGTTCATATGGGACGCGTATGCGACATAACGGGAAAGACATCGCTAGTTGGCGGGGGATATTCCAACCGCGTCCGCGCGACTAAATTCAATCCTACTGGGAAACGCCGCCGCCAAGTCAATCTGCAAAAAAAGACTCTTTTCATTCCCGAACTCGGCAAAAAAATCACGATAATGGTTTCCGCAAAAGGCCTTAAAACAATGAAGAAAAGAGGCGCGCATCTGACCCTGAAAAAGGCCGGACTGGCAAGATAGTGTTCGTCCAAATCTCTCTGTACCTCACTTTGGGCTTCTAGATTTGCTGTTCCTTATCCAATCCGGCCGGATGGGATAAGGAACAGGACTTTTTTACTTTTTCACAACCGTATCTCCATCCGATACAAATGAAATCGTGCCGTCTTTGCAGGTGTCCAGAGTTGGAATGCCTAAGCGCGCAAACAATTCGACAACTTCTTTGTGCGGATGGCCGTACTTATTTTTGCATCCGCGAGAAAAAACCGCGTATGTTGGATTTACGAAGCCAACAAAAAGTTCCGACGAAGAAGTGCGAGAGCCGTGATGCCCGGCTTTCAATACATCCGAACGCAAATCTCCGGCATCTAGTCGCACCAGATAATTTTCAATCCCCTGCGGAACGTCGCAACTAAGCATAAAAGATGTCTTGCCGTAAACGAGACGGGTAACAACGCATCCGGTGTTCGTGTCTACATTTTTAACGCTTCTGTCAGGCGACAGCACTTCGAGATACGCTCCTCCTCCAAGATTTATTATTTGCCCTCTGCGGACAATAACTTGCCTCGCGCCTTCTCTCGCCATTCCCTCAACTAGCGCTTTCGCAGTCGCAGTATCTCCTTCCACATCGGAGTGGATTATCGTCCCGACCTTGTATCGAGGGAGAACATCAATTAATCCGCCGATGTGGTCGGCATCTGGATGAGTCGGAATCACGACATCAATCGTGCGGTCATACCACGGCATCACTTCTGAAAGTCGCCGCAAAACAATTCCATTTGCCCCGCCGTCAATTAATACTTGTCTGCCCGAAGGCGCATCTATAAATATTGAGTCCCCCTGGCCGATATCCAGAAAAGAAACCGTGAGAAGGCCGTTTCTGGACTCGCGAATTACCGCGTACCAAATGCAGAGAGATAAAAAGAGAAGTGTCAGAATTGCGTACAGGCTGATTTTCACGCTTCGACGCATGTTTCAAATGTAAGGTGCAAAAGCCAAAATGTAAAATGTAAAATCGCAATTCTTTCTATGTACCAAACTTATGCGACCGCATAAGTTTGGTACACATCTTACTTATTTACATCTTCCTTTGGCTTTTCCACTTTGATTTATGGTATATTGTCTATATGGCAATTTATCACACATACGAAGCGAAGAAATTTAATCTGCCTGCGCTCGAGGGCATCTCTGCAAAATCAGTTGAGGAGCATCTGGGGCTTTATGCAGGGTATGTAAAAAATTTCAACGCGATTTCTGGCGCAATCGAGGAGCTCGTCAAGGATGCGGAAAAGAACGCGCACGCGATTTCGGAACTCATTCGGCGCAGGTCATTCGAGTTCGGCGGGATGCGCTTGCACGAAAAATACTTTACTCAATGGGAAGGTAGACCGACCGCGCTCAATGCGAACGGTCCGCTCGCGCGTGCGCTCGCGAAAGATTGCGGGAGCGTTGAGACAGCGCTAACTGTCGTCAGACAAACTGGAATGATGCGCGGTCCCGGGTGGTCAATCCTCTACTTCGACAAAGAGGCCGATGCATTTCTGGTAGGATTCACGGGCGAACAGCATCAGGGGCATTTCGTCACGCTTCCGATTATCCTCGCGCTTGATGTGTGGGAACATGCATTCATTCTTGATTACGGCGCGCAGGGCAAGGGCAAATACATAGACGCATTTTTCAAGAATCTGAATTGGGATGTGATGGAGAAAAGGTTCGCGGAAGTGCAGTAATAATGATAATCAAGGGGAGTCCTTGATTTTTTCTTCTGCGTAAATCTGCGTTCCGCCAGCTGGCGGGTTCTGCGTTGATCTGCGAGCGACAGCAGTCGCTACGATTGACTCTCTCTCTCTGATTCGTTACAGTCAATGCGGGCCGGCTGCAAGCGTCTGGCTTGTGGTCGCGCTCTTCTAAAGGAGCGCAGGATGTCAGAAAAGAAGGGGGAGCAGCTGCCCCCGGTAGTAGTGCAGCTGCCGGCGCAGGGCCAGGACGGGGACTATGGTGGTCCAGACCTGGCAAAAACTGAAACGCCGCCGATTGCTACGACGGCGGGCGTGGTCGTCAAACGGAACGGGTTCGCCCCGGATCCGAAAGACGACCCATTCGAGGACATGGTTTTCTAACATGGCCTCGGGCGGGCGGCAAGAGGAAAGTTTTCCCTCAAGCCGCTCGCCTTTTTATAAAAACAAGCCCGCCGAACATTAGCGCATACGCGAGAAACATCCACCACGCGCTGAAAGCGCCGATGGCGACGGACGAAAACGGAAGCGAAGCGAAAAATTTTGCGATTTCAATAATGTACGAAAGGAGAATGTAGGCGGGTAAGGCAACCAGTGTCGCAACTGGCTCTGCAATCAGGCCAGCAACAGATGCAAGGGCAGAAGCAGTCATTGCCGGAGGAATTGCAATGAGCGCAAACAGGTTCGCCGGAAGAGAAAACAGAGGGAGCTGGCCGTTTTGATACAGAAGCAAAGGAAGCACGGCGAGCTGTGTGCCAAGCGTTGAAGCTGTAATTTCGCGCAGAGCAAATTTTTCCGTAATCCATTTCAAGCGCGCGGAGAAAATCGGCGTAAACCAAATAAGCCCGAGTGTCGCGAGAACCGACAACTGAAATCCTAAATCAAACGAGAGAGTGAACGGATTCCAGACGACCATTCCTAAAGCCACGACTCCAAGCGCGCGAGAGGCAAGATACAAACGGCCTGTCGCCCGCCCCACAACACCGATGACAGCCATCGCGGCGGCGCGCACCGAAGAAGACGCCCCTCCCGTCATGAGAGCAAAAAATATGGCGATAAATGCGCCAAGAAATAATCTGAACAATCGCGGAGCGCTGGAGAACATCCGCAACGCGCCGTTCATGACGAGCATGATGTTGTAGCCGGAAAGAACGACGACATGGATAAGGCCGACGGAAATGAAAATAGCCGACAGCTCTTTTCCAAGGCCTCGTTTCGCGCCGACGGTGATTCCTCCTCCAAGCCCCGCCTGCGGTTCGCCAAGCGCAAGCCCCAGTCCCTCCAAAAATTTCTGCTTGACCCAAATAGCGGACTCTTTAATTATGTTTCCCCCTCCGACTGACAATATCTCGACTTGTGCAAATGCGAGCTCGTATCCGATTCCATCTTTTGCCAAATATTCCGGGTAGCTAAACTCTCGCCCATCCCCTACCTCAAAAGCCCGTGGGAGACGAAGTGTTCCCTCTGCCCGCACGCGAGCGCCGTATTGCACGGGCGTGTTGTGCGGGGCGACAACGAGTACTCCGGCGCGAATAGCTTTAGTGCTTGTTCCTAATATTATTTCCCCTGCTTTTACAGATAAACGAATATTACTTTCCCGGACATCCGGTTCATCAGAAACAACTCCCTCAATCGTGACTTTCTTGTCGAGACGATTCGTGAGTTCAGGGTCGCCTATGAGCACCGCGCTATTCATTCGCAAAATCCCTCCGGCAAATGCTATAAGCGCGATTGCAAAAATAATCAGTGCCGTTCTTTTTGTATCATCAAAATATGCAAAGAGTATAGAAATGACGGCAATCAGTACCGCAAAACCGGCGACCGCAAAACCAAGAGGATAAAACGAGCGCGCAAAAACTCCCGCAAGAAATCCGAAGATAACAGCGAGGAGAAGTTTTGTACCCATTTCATTAAATATATCCCCGAGGAGAGACCTTAAACCAGCCAAGGTCTCACCTCGTGGATAAAGGAGTCACCTCGGGAAACCGGCTTCGTCTATCGCTTCATTCACAAGACGGTCCGCCTCTTTGTTTTCTTCTCGCGGAATGTATTTAAAAATCGCGCCCGGAAAATGCGCGACGAGCAAATTGTGCACTTTCATATACTGCGGCCACAGAGTCGCTTCTTTTACTTGATAATTATTTGACAACTGCTCGGCGACAAGCTGGCTGTCGAGACGCACCTCGATTTCTCGTTTTGCAAATCCGCGCTTCTTCGCTTCGGCAAGTGCTAGCGCCACCGCTTCGTATTCCGCCCAATTATTAGTCTGACTGCCAAGAAACTTTTTAATTTCAATTTTTTTGCTATCGGCGAGAATCACGGCGCCGGCTCCCGCAGGTCCTGGATTGTTTCGCGCGCCTCCGTCAGTGTATATGAGTATTTTTTCCATAAAAGCTGATTTTATCACCATTTTCAAGTTGCCGGAATAATATCAACAATCCGAAGCGCAAGACCTCCGCGATATGAATCGCGCTCTATAGTCGCGAGAATATTCACATTGTTGCCTGATATTGGCGTATGCGTGAATGACTCCGCGGTCTTGAAAAAATCGAACGCACGGGCAGTCACACCTGTCCGCGCGCATGAAAGCAAAACTTCAATGTGATTCTTCGCGCGCCCAAATGTATTCACAGCGGAAACAGTGGAGCCCGTGACCAAAAAAACAGGTTTTGGATTGCCGATTCCAAACGGCGCAAGGCAAGAAAGCTCATTGAGAAGCGCCGGTGTAACTTCCGATAGAGATGCTCGTGCTTCTGAATTGAATTCGCTTTCTCCTCCAATCGCGCGCCACAAATCCTTTGATGCAAGCACGAGGCCATCATGGAGCGTGTGCACCTGCTCATGAGAAACTGAAAAACCTCCCGCCGCATTGTGCCCGCCATATTCAAGAAGCGAGTCGCCAGAATTTGCAAAAAGCTCGACGACAGAAATGCTTCCGTCGGACCTGCACGAGCCCTTGAGCCGTCCAAGGGCATCGCGCCCCCATAAGCACACGATTCCGCTTCGCCCTTCCATTACAGAATTCGCCACAAGGCCCAAGAGCGACGGCTTCCATTCCGTGTCGCCCAAAACGACAACCTTTTCTTCCGCGCTAAATCTCTCGCGCACTCTGCGCTTCGCTTCGCGCACAACTCCGCCGACGATTCCCTTCCGGCTCGTGTTTAAACGGTCAAGATGCATAGCCAATTTTTCCGCCTCTTGCGAATCGTTCGTTGTTAAAAGTTTGAGCGCCAAATCCGGCTCGTCCATTCGCGATGCCGCATTTATACGCGGAGCGAATGAAAACCCAATGTCGCTCTCCGTAATTTCGTTTTGTTTCAAGCGCAAACATTTACACAACGCAACAATCCCAGGCCTAGGAGATTTTCGCAAAACCTGCAAACCAAAGTGCGCGAGTGTCCTGTTCTCGCCCGTAAGCGGGACCATATCTGCAACCGTTGCAATCCCGACTAAATCCAAAAGCCACTTTTCCCACCCAACGGGAATATCGTGGAAATTCGGAGCGCTGTGTTTGCGCCCCTCAATAAGCAATGCTTGCACAAGTTTGAACGCGACTCCCGCACCGCACAAATGCGGGAACGGATACGGGGAGATTTTCGGATTCAGAACCGCAACAGCGACAGGTAAAGCTCCAATGATTTCATGATGGTCGGTAATGATTACATCTATTCCTAGCTCCTTCGCGCGGGCTACCGCTTCAACCGCCTTCGTGCCGACATCCACTGTGATTATTAATTTCACATCTCGAGTCGCGAGTTCTTCTATCGCCTCTATGTGAAACCCGTAACCCTCTCTATCGCGATGCGGAAGATACGACTCGACATTTCCATATTTAATCTTGGCAAAGAAATCTAACAGTACCCCGGCACCCGGAATTCCATCGCAATCAAAGTCCGCGTAAATTGCAATCCTCTCCCCGCGCGTTACTGCCGAAAGCACCCTCGCGACGGCCCTGTCCATTCCTTCCAAAAGAAACGGCGAATGGGTATGCGCATCGTAATCAGGATTTAGAAAATCCTCAATTGCTTTCGGTTCTGAAACTCCTCGTTTAGCAAGCAACGCGAGAATCAATTCTGAGTACTGTTTCATTCGGTTGTATTTTATACGCGATACGCGATACTGTATACACGATACTTATGTCCGACTGCGTCTTCTGCAAAATAGTTAAAGGCGAAATACCATCGTTCAAGGTGCGTGAGGACGATTCGACACTCGCATTCCTCGATATCCACCCAGTAAATCCCGGCCACACGATTGTAATAGCTAAACGACATTCAAGAAATATATTCGATGTGTTACCGGAAGACTGGGACGCAGTAACGAAATCGGTCCGCAAATTATCCGGTGTTATTGAAAAAGCCCTAGACGCCGACGGCATCAACATCAACATGAATAATCGCGAACACGCGGGGCAAGTGGTGGATCATTTGCACGTACATATAATCCCAAGATTCAAAGGGGACGGCTTTAAACTCTGGCACCAATCATCTTACAAAGATGGTGAGGCCGTACTGGTACAAGAAAAGATTCTGGCCCAATTATCCTAGAGGATACAGTGAGGCGACGCCTCACTGTATCCTAACACTAGCCTAGCGCCTCTATTGCGGGAAGCGTGCCTCGCAACAAAAATTCCAACATCGCGCCGCCGCCCGTGGAAAAGAAGCCCAATTTTTCTTCCGGCACGCCTGATTCCTGAAGCGCGGCAATCGTGTCGCCGCCGCCGATAACGCAGTGCGCGCCGCCTTTCTCTATGCGCTTTGCGATAAGAACTGCTATAGCGCTTGTGTTGGAAATGAAGCCCTCTTCAAAGATGCCGGTGGGTCCATTCCAAGTTATGAATTTTGCTTCAGCAATGAATGGCGCGAGGGCGGCTACCGTGTCCGGCCCTATATCCACTATCTTATCATCGGGCAAAACATCTTGCGGCTTTTTTACCGAGACTTGCTTGTCTGAACGCTCGACAGTTACATCTATAGGCGTCAACAAATGTATATTTCCACATACATCCTTAGCCGGCGCGTGCTCCGAAACTTTAGAACGTCCAACCGGAAATCCATTTCCTCTCAAGCAATCGCTTGAAATGGCACCGACAACGCACACGTGCGCGTACTTTTCAAGAAACAAACGTATAATCGGATCTTTTGTTTCGAATTTTGACCCGCCGATGATAGCAATTGATGGTTGCGGAGGATTAAGCGCTTCTTTTAGATGCGAAATTTCGTCCCGCATGAGCAATCCAGCATAGCTCGGCAAGAATTTCGGGACCCCTACTAGCGAAGCATCTTCTCGGTGAGACACCGCGAACGCGTCGCTCACGTAAATATCAGCGAGGGATGCTAGCTCGCGCGCGAACGATTCGTCGTTCTTTTTTTCGCGCGGGTCGCGGCGCAAATTTTCCAGAAGCAGAATCTCGCCGTCTCGCATCGCGCCAGCGGCTCCTTTCGCGGCCGCGCCGACAATGTCTGGAACATGTATTACCGCACCGAATCTCTTTAGCGCCCTCGCAACCGGTTCTATCGACTGCTCCGGATCACGCCCAATGTGAGAAATGATTATGACCCGCGCGCCGCGTAGGGATAGATACTGTATAGTTTCCCACCCTCGCCTTAAGCGAAAAACGTCGCCGACCTCGCCGTCCGCGCTCAACGGCACATTGAAATCGGAACGGATTAGAACTCTTTTTCCTTTTAATTCTACAACGGGTATTTCGTCTATACATCTCATGTGTTCCGTATCACGCCTTATGTTTCATTCTGGATAACTTTTAACAAAGTTGCAAACCTTTCTGGGTCGGTACTTACATGCCCGACAATAAAACCACGCACGTTCCCCTCGCGCAACATCTCGAGTACGTTTTTCTCGCCGACAGATGCTCCGTAGAGTATCTTTACGGAATGTCCGATGTCTCCGTAAATGCCGACTATCGTTTTCCGGATGAAAATCGCCATAGAGTGCATGTCGCGGGGGCTCATCGTTGTCTCGCCACCTATTGCCCACACCGGTTCATACGCGATAATGACTTTGGAAATTTTCGCGGGTGCGACATCGGCAAGCGCTGTTCGCAACTGCTCCCCGACGATATCTAAATATTCTCCGGAGGATTCTCGTTTCGTCTCGCCCACGCAAAGAATCGGCGTCATTTTTTGAGCAAGCACCGCTGAGACTTTCTTTCCTGTCGCTTCATTTGTTTCTCCCATCGCTCTGCGTTCGGAATGGCCAACGAGAACGTATTCAGCGCCAACATCTCGCGCCTGCGCGATGGAGGTTTCCCCGGTAAACGCCCCGTTCGCTTCAGCGTGCGCGTTCTGTGTCGCGAAAGAAATCTTCTTCCCGCGATAATTTGAGGCAAGGGCGTGCAGATATATCGCAGGCGGCGCAATTATCAAAGAAATCTTCGGGCACTTTTCCGCCGTCTTCTTGGTTGCCTCAAAAAGTTTCCTCGCATCCTTGAAGGTCGGAGGTTTCATCTTCCAGTTGGCAACGACGATGGTTTTCATAAAAGCGATTGTAACATACCCGCCGTTGCTCGAAGAGAATAAGTTTTTGCGGGAATTGGCGGGGTAAAAAAACGGTAGTCCTTGTTGCGGCTATATGTCACGATATGTGTTCTCCCCGCGATTATCAATGTTAAAAATACGGGTGCCCGACGCGTCCATGGTGAATTTAATCCGCACTCTCCCGACGCGAACGCGATAGACGCCCGGCGAGCCCTGAAGTTTGCGCATATCAAGTCCGGAAAAGTCGCCTTTTTTGATTCGTTCGGCAATATCCAGAACTTTCTTCCGCCGTCCGGCGTCAAGCCGCGCGAGAAATTTATCGATTCTGTGCATGCAAGCGCTTGAGAGACGCTATAACTTTATCAATCGGCATTCCCCTCTTGTTAATCTTGGTAAAGTCCACGACGGTCTCCCACACGCCATCGTCGCCCCATTCATCAACCGGGGAGACGCGGAATATCGGCTTCGAGCGCCTGACGACAAGAAACGACCTCCCTTTTTTGACATGAGAAATGTATTGTTCAGTATTCTCTCTTAAATCCTTCAGTCCTATTATTTTTACCATGCCCGTAGTTTATCTTTAGATAATCTTTGTGTCAATCTTAAAATACTGAATATCCCCTATTCTCCGCCATGGCGGAGAATAGGGGATATGGGGATTGAGGGATGTTAGAGATCAGGGATATGAGAAAAAGGGGGAATGTTTTTGTGGGATTTGGCGGTGCAAAAAAACGGTATCTTCACATATTTTACCAAGGACTTACCGAGGACGGTCCTCGGTAAACTCGGTAAACTGAAAAAACAGTGCCTAACCGGATTTATCAAAATCAAGGACTCCCCTTGATTCAAGGTCTGAGCTTTTACTGCCGCAAGAGTTTTAAAAATTCTTCGACGGAGATTTTTGACTGGCGCAGAATACTCGCAAGGTCTTTGCGGGAAATATCGCGCGAATGTCTTGGCACGGTTGCAAATCGCGTAGTATCAAAAGCATGCCTCAAAAAAACATGACTCCCCTTTTGTCTCAAAACGACAAAGCCAGCTTTAGCGAGGGTGCGAATAATCACCGTCGCGCCAAGCATCGGCAAGATACTCATGCATGTACGGCAACGGGTCCTGAAAGCCGAGCGATTTTGCCTTTGCCTGTCGCCATACCCCGGTCGTCAATCACAATCTTCCCATCGTCAAAAGCAACTTCACAGAGAAGCTCAATAACATCTTTTGCCATGTATTTCGCGTCAGCAAGCGTGGACCCTTGGGTCATTGTCTTGTCAAAACTCGGAACTTCAACGAGATATAACTTATCGGCACGATCGTACCAAATAGAAACATTGAAGTTGCCGTATCTTGTCTTAATTATATATTTTTTCTTCATACTGCGATTGTAGCCATAATGCGGATGAAAAGCAATTGCACTAGGGTGAATTAAAACGGTTATCGCGTATTGAGGGTGAAATGAGGCGATGTGAAAGCGGGAGCGGAAAACAGAGGGTGGCGCAAGGCTTGGCCTTGCGCCCGGATTGCGTAGTTTGGGGCGAGGGTTGAGAGGGGCGAATGTTGAAAAATGGAAAATGGGGAAACTGTCCCCATTATCTCCTTACATCCTCAAAAATTCCTTGAGAGATAATCCTGATTGCTTCAAAATCTTGTGTAAAAGGTCACGGCCAATCGTATTGCTTCCATGAACCGGCACGCCGGTGCTTCTGCCAGTTCGCGGATGCCAAAGTTTTGTATGACTTCCGCGCTGACTTGCAATGAGGAACCCAGCATGCAACAAACGGCGCAACACCTCGCGCGCTGAAAGTATCGGCACTATGCTCATGCAAGAACCTTCGTCGACTTGCGTAACTCGACATATCCGGCTTTGTGCGCCGCGATAACCACATCTCCTTCAACGGCTACTTCGATTGCCTCAACCGCACGGCGTTTTGCGTCGGCGAGCGTTTTCCCCCACGATAACGCTCCGGAAAGACCGATGGCTTCAGCAGTATATCCTCCCATATCGCGTTCCGGCTCAAATACGCAACGAAATGTACCGTATTTAGTTTTTACATCAGCTGTTTTTTTTGCGATTCGATTCATATTTCTAGTATAGCACATTTCCAACATAGGCACGGGTACCGGGGAAGGTCGTCCGACAGTCTAGATTATGACACATCTTTGGGCGAAAAACTGTGCCTGTCCCCGTTTATTCCTCAAAAAAAACAGGCGTTGCAAGCGCCTGTTCGCGGGAAAACTGATGTCACAACCATGCAGTTCCCGCTGCCTCCATGATGGAAGCAAGTTCTTCTTCCTCTTTCGCCTCCGCCGCTTCCAGAGCGGCGATGATTGGGTCCTCCTCGGCCTGGAGAGGTTCCCGTCCTTCAGGTGGTACCACCTCTGGGGGTGGTTTTTCTTCTACTACCAGTGCCGTTGGGGGCGGCATTTCCGGCGTCCGACGGATGGGCTTCGACGGCGGGAGTACTTTGTCGATCTCCCTGCCGGCAAGTTCCGATGCAACAATGCCCACGATGGCCGTTGCTGGTCCGCCTACCAGGTTAAGCAACAACTTCTTGAGGAGCCCGACAATCGCGCTGTCGGCTACGACATGCGCGATTGTGTTAAGGGCTTGTTCTTGATTTTTTAGCCCTCCTTTCACCGCCCGAACCCCAAGGTCGAGGGCGCCGAATGCCGGCGTCGCCTTGACGACATCGCGCGCCACCGCGCGGGCCACTGGGTATGCGACCGCCGCGACCGCCGCGCACTCGGCTAGGGAGGCAAACACGTTTTCCTGGAATTCCCCCTTGTAGGCCTTGACCAGGATACACAACCCCCCGGCAAGGCGGAAAACGTCCCGCCCCACTTCTGCGTCCTTTTTGGCAGGTGCCGGTGTCTCGGTGGACGATCCTCCACCGGAACCGCTGCCGCTATCACTACCAGGCGGTCCACCGCCTGAGTCTATAATTTCCCCATCCGCTCCCAACACTGGCAGAGCGAAGAAGAACACAGCCGCCGCAAGAGCGGCGAAAAGCTTTTGCGTTTTCATCCGCATTCCTTCCCTCGGGGAGCCCCCGAGTGTTGTGTTACATTATGTTACAGATCAAATTTCCCCTTGTAATTATAAGCACACTTTGGCTGTACTGTCAAATTTTTTATTTTTCTCTCCATAGAGCAAGCTTATAATCTACTGAAGTTGAGGGAGTAAACGGCGGCGGAGAAAACGCGAGAAGACGGTCGTAACTATCTATGAGAGTAGTAAATCCTGAAAAACCACTGCAATAACTATATGACCGATTTCTCACAACGCGTAGGTTGGATACCACTGTGCCATTCATCGTCAGTGAGGCGCGTCTGTCATACGGCGTATAGGTACAGTCGTAAAGGTTGCGTCCATAATATCCGCTCTGCGCAACAAAAATACCTCGTATAGACATAGCGTTAGGCACTAGGAGCGGAATTAAAACAGAACGCTCTGCAATGGCTGTCAGCCCTACTGAGCCGTCAGTTGCAGTGTAATAATTTATGTTGTTGTTTAAAATAATGTCAGGGTTGAAGCTCCCTGTACCTGCAGAAACATCGGCAACCACGACCGTAACTTTCCCGGCAATAGTTCCTTCGATCCATGTTTTTGCCTGCGAATATATGAGAGAACAACCAGAAGGAATGACGAAGGGTGATCCAATAACCGGAATCTCGTTCGTGATTGTGTAGTAATCCTGTTGCCAACCTGTATCTATGTGCTTTCCCCATGACCATGTTGTGCCAGTGACATGGTAAACAGACACCGTGCCATTAGGGTTGAACACAAGATGGAACCCCTTTTGTTCGTTATTGCCGACCGAGGAAAAGGTGTCTTTTATTGTACCGCCTACTTGAACCGACATTGGATTCAATGCGATCCCTAATGCTTGCGCTTTAGTTTGCAAATCCGGGAAATTCGTGGACATGCCAGAGAATTCGATGGGCAGAACAGTGTTGCCCCATTTCCATAACGTGTAACCAGCGCCAGCGCCAAATATTCCCGGCTTTGACTGTGGTAGAGGCGGAGGAGCAGAGCACCCAAATGAGCCGTCACATAGCCATGTTGAAACTGCCGAGGTAACATTTGAATTATTAGTTCCGTCCATACGAATGCCAAAATTGGAATGATAGGGACCGAGAATTTGAGATACTGGTCGAACATCGCCGTTAAGAATAGTGGAGTACTCCGCAACTGACGGCTTCATGTAGCGGGCGAGGAGGGTGCGGGGGAAGCCGGGGGATGAGTTTGAAGTTCCGCGCGACTCGAGGTCAATCCATTGCACTGCTCCGCACTGGAGCGCGGGAGTGGCGGTTATCACGGCGTTCCCCAATGTTCCGCCTTCTGGGTCATTTACGGTGTAGGTATATGGAGAGACGAGCGCCACGCCAGTTGTCAATTCGGTTGAAGTCGAGTGGCTAAGGCGCCATTTGTAGTATTCAAGGCCAGCTTCGGAGATGTGAAGCGCCTGCTCGCGCGCAGAAATAGCGCGGCCATATTTGCCCTGCTGTAATACGTACCCGGCTATGCTTGCGGTAATCATGGCAAAGACCGCCATGAACGCGAGGACGAGTACCACCGTTACTCCGCGCGCGCGGCCGTAGCGACTAGCCAATAGCCAATAGCCAATAGTGGAAGGAGTATCGTGTATCGTGTATCGTGTATGTTTCATATTTCTAGTGGCTAAACCCTAGTGGCTAATTACTATTTTAGGTTTCGGATTCCCGCGGAGGAGCGCAGAGTCAGTTGGTTCGGGAGTTTGTTCGGGTCAACATCCACAACTATATTAACCTGCACTAAGCGCACTTTCGCCCACTCTGCGTAGTTGGTTATTTCGGCTCCAGTTCCGTCATAGTAGCGGAAAGTTGAAACGCTTTGAGCAATATTGCGAACGAAGTCGGAAACTATTGATGTTGCTTCTGCGCCTGTGTACGCGGGCGGGTCGCCTGTTGTATTCACGATTCCCTCTATGAGATTCGTGCCAGAAATAAAGTAATGAACTTTTTCGATTAACGGGTCGACATCTACGTCGGCAAAAAATACAAACTCGTTCGCTCCGATTGATACGATTGGAAATGCCCCTTGGCTCGAGTAAGCAGATTCGCGGATTGTGCGGATTACCCTATCCATCCCCCGCTGTGACGAAGTGACGGCACTAGATTGTTCGATTGAGTAGCGATTCGTGCGATAGAAATATACTAAAGATATTGTGAGTGCTAGGAGAACGACGATAAGAATCACAATTCCAACCATTACTTCAAGCAGGGTCATTCCACGCTGGAAGTATCGTGTATCGCGTATCGCGTATCGCGTATGGCTCATACTGATTTGGCTAATTTAGTATTACAGAGAAGCGCGTCGAGCCCGAAACATCGACATTGGGCGTTGTGGAAGTCGCGTACCCAGCTTTTCCGACGGCGACCGAGTAATTCGCATTTGTGAGAGATGCGAAGAATGCCTGCCCGCAAGCATCGGACCTCTTACTTTGTATGGCGCTTCCCTTTTTCAGTTCCACATATGCGGCGGAGATAGGCGTTCCAGAATTGTTCTTCACATCCACTAGGAGAGAATTCACAGTGTACGGCGAAAGATATAACTGTGTCGTGACGGAAGTATTCGGAGCAAGTACGATTGGTTGTGTCGGACATGATGATGAAATGTCGTATCCAGTTGAGGCGGCGACTGTCATCGTGTAGGTGTCCCACTCAATGGTTGGAATTGAAAGAACTCCAGAAGAATTCGCCGTGAGCAGTTGGTCGTATTTGTAGACCGTTCCTCCGGGACCGCTTCCGATGGTTTTTATTCCGCGTATGGTGAATGGAATCGCAATCCCCTGCCCGCTTTCGTATGTCAAACTCCAGTCTTGTATGGAAGGCGACGGCGCAGTCGGGTCAAGCGGTACTAGATGCGACTGCAAAATCAAGCTCGGATACGCGTCGGCTGGAATGACGCTCAAGTCTTTGGTCGTTCCTGTGGAAAATCCAGTGCTGTTTCCGGGGAGAACCAAATCGGGAACCAGCGCTGAAGTCGAGCCATCGGAATAGTAAACATGATATGTAATCGTCGTGTCTGTCGGACGGGTATCGTTCCAGCTAAATACGCCCCACCGCGAAAGTGCGACCGGGGTAATCGTCTGCGAATACAAATCGGCAGGACCAGTCCACGGCTGATTGCCTGCAAGGCGCGCTTGATTGCCGGAAACCTCAATGTTTGTAGTCGTTTGCAAATTTATCTTGCTGTTATCCGTGAAGGAATCTGTCCAATTGTTCGTAGAAAGCGAGTATGTTGTTATTGTCATGCTCGAGAGCAAGTCTATTCGAAATGTTCCCGATGTAGTCTGATTGTTCGCGACTGTAAGCGGGCCCGGCGTGGGGCTGGTGTTTTGCGGAGTCGCATTGTATGTACCGTCTGTGCTGTATCCCGCTTTCGTGACAGTAACTTGGTATCCGGTGGCAACTGGGGCTCCGCCGATTGCCACGTTTCCGCTTGTATTCGTGTAAGTCGTGATATCAATCGCAGGATTAGTCCCTGTGTTCACGACACGAACCTGCGCGTTTGAAACCGGTTGTGTTACGGCGTTGTAAACGGAAATCGCGAGCGTACCGCATTGTGTACATGCTGTTTCAATGCCATTTGGCGGTTCAACCCTGGTAACCAGGGTGATGTGCCGAGCGCCCTGGCGCGAGTCCCAAGCTACATCGACTCTAACTACTTTGTAATCAAGAAAAGTTGGCGCGGATGCCGGCAGTGTGTCCGCGGAACCTATGCCGTCGTAAGGGTCATCGGCGTAAAGAACTGTCGTGCGGCGAGTGTACGAGATTCCGTTTAGGGCAACTGTCTCCGATTGCGCGATTGTTCCGGAAGGAATCCCGCCTACAGTGCCAATTGACGAGTAATCTCTGGAGCGGACGTATTCCATTCGCTCGTCGGCTAGAGCGATTGCTCCCGCTCGCGCTTTATTGTTCGACACGATATCAACACTTAACTTGAAAACTCCAGAGATTCCTACGAAAACAACAAGCAGAAGCGCGCTCCCGACTAGGGTGTCGATGAGGGTGATTCCGCGCGAGCGCGAATAGTGATTAGCCACTAGGGTATAGCCACTAGAAATTCCGTTTCTTCTTTTTTCTGCATTCATATTCACTAGTGGCTAGTGGCTAACCCCTAGTCACTACCCAATGCTTTCCGACAGCGAATAAATCGGGCTTATCATCGAGACGGCAAAAAAGCCCACTCCAGAGGCGATAAATATCATAAGGAACGGTTCTATTACAGTCGACATGTCTTTTGTCTTGCGGTCTACTTCGTCTTCATAAAATAACGCGAGCCGTTTCAACATTTCTCCTGTTTGTCCGGTTTCCTCGCCTACCGACATCATCTCTCCGACAAATGTCGGATACAGATCCTCGCGTTTTGCGAAAACCGCCGACAATGGCTGCCCTTGTCCGACAGCGACTCTCGCGTCGCGGATAACTTCCTGAAAGTAAGAGTTCTGCACCACGTCGGCGACAATTTCAAGCGATGAGAGTACATCCACTCCTGATGTGAGAAGAGACGCGAGAGTGCGGGATGTGCGGGCGGCGTTAACCTCGCGCACCAATGTGCCTATAATCGGCAAACGCAAAGATACGAAATCTCCCACGCGCCTTCCGATAGTAGTGCGGAGCGCGAAATAAATCGCGGCAACCGTTCCGAAAATCAGTCCGAGCGCAAGAACCGTGTACTGCACTAAAAAGTCGCTGATTGAGATAATTAATCGGGTCGAAGCCGGCAGGGCGACTTTCATTTCAATAAATGTTTGCGCGAGCGTTGGCACGACCTCTATCATCATTAGTATGGTGATGCCAACCATTGCGATTAATATAATAGTGGGATAGATAAGTGCCCCGCGGATTTTCTTTTTCAAGTTGTACATGCGTTCCATCTGTTCTGCTACCACGGCAAGCGATGCGGGCAAGTCGCCTCCTTCTTCGCCTGCATGCACCAAGGCGATAAGAAGTTTGCTGAACACGCCGGGGTGTTTCGCAAGAGAGACGTTAAATGAGTTGCCGCGGCGGATATCGCTCGAAAGTTCAGAAACAATCATCGCCATTTTCGGGTTTTTTACTTGCCTCTCCATCACGGATAAAGCGCGTGCGAGCGACAAGCCGGCGCCAAGCATCGCGCCCAGATTCCGCGCGAATAAAATCTTTTCGTATTCGCTAACGCTTCCGAGCTTTGCGTTCCAATACTCAAGGCTAAACTTGCCGCGATTCTGTTCCTCTGAAATGGCAATTATGTGCGCCCCCTCGCGGCGTATTATTTCGTAGAGTTCAAAGCGGTCTCGCGCCTCCGCAATTCCCTTATAAACTTCCCCGTCATTCTTTTCGGCAGTGTAAGTGAATCGCATGCAATAAGTATACCGTGCAGAAGTCGAGTATCGGGTATCGTGTATGCAGTATCGTGTATAAATCCTAGCTCTTGTCAGAGGCAGACCGTGCAAGGCCGGAGATAAGCCGCATCGTCCACTCCGAATTTTTAAAGAAATCCGAACATATATCCGCAGTTGCATATCCGAGGTCGCGAGCGAGAATTATGTGGTTCTGCAATTCTGTTAACGATCCTCTTGCCATTGCATAGAAATGAACTTTGTCTTTTTTCGTATTTCGGCTGAATCCTTCTGCAATATTAGCCCCGATAGATGTAGCGGCACGGCGGCTCTGGCTTGTTAATCCGAATATCTCGTCACGCGGATACTTTTGGGTTATTTTATAGACCGCAAGCGCTATCTGATGCGCCTGTTGCCAAGCTTCCAAGTCGCTGAAATTCCGTATCATACTTGATACACGATACTCGATACTCCTCTATTCCGTGATAACGCGGAGTACTTCTTCGATAGTGGTGACGCCTTGCGCCGCTTTAAAAATCCCGTCTTCGCTCATGCTAAGCATCCCTTCCGAACGCGCCTGTTTATCAATCGCGTCGCCGGAGTTATTTCCCATCATTAGTTCCTTGATGGTAGATGTTACGGGAAGAACTTCGTAAATCCCTATGCGTCCGGAATATCCGGATGGACTCTCTGTCGTTTCTTTCGGCCGATAGAATGGGATATTTTTCCATGTCGCGTCTTTCGCTATCGCTTTTTCTTCCTTGAGCGCCCGTAAAACAGTACCGGCATCAATCTCTTTTTCAAGCTGAGCCTGTTCTTCCCGAGACAGCTCATATTTCTCCCGGTCGGGAGATAGCTTGCGCACCAGGCGCTGGCCGATAATTACTCGCAGTGTTGAAACCAGAAGAAATGGCTCTACTCCCATGTCGAGAAGCCGAGGAATCGCTCCTGCCGCTGAGTTCGTATGCAAGGTCGAAAGAACGAGGTGGCCGGTGAGCGCGGCGTTAATCGCGAGCGACGCTGTTTCTTTGTCGCGGATTTCCCCGACCATTATGATATCCGGGTCTTGTCGTACAAGTGAGCGCAAGCCGTTCGCGAATGTGAAGCCGATTTCGGGGCGCACCTGCGTTTGATTTATGCGCGCCATTTGATACTCGATAGGGTCCTCTATTGTTGAGATGTTTACATCCGGCGTATTGATAATATCTAAAAGAGTGTAAAGAGTCGTAGATTTTCCGGCGCCCGTCGGCCCGCAAGAAAGAATCATTCCGGTCGTACTTCTCATCGATTCGTGCATGCGCTCCAAGCCGCTCCCGTGGAAGCCGATTGATTCCAAAGTAAAGCCGGAGATGCTGTCGCGAAGCAAACGCATTACGATTTTCTCGCCAAAATATGTCGGTAGGATGGAAACACGAAATGATATTTTCTCGCCGCCCGATTCCGCGCCGAAGCGCCCGTCCTGCGGCAGGCGGTGTTCGTCCAATTTCATATTCGCCAAGACTTTTACGCGCGCGGTGATGGCATTCGCGGCGTGTTTCGGGAGTTCCATCGCGTCGTGCAAAATACCGTCTATGCGATAACGGATCAGAAGCGATTCCTGTAGCGGCTCGATGTGGATGTCGGAAGCGCCCTGCGCGTTGGCATGGCGGATTAGAGTGTCGACAATCCTCACAGCCGATACTCCTTCGGCCACCTGGCGCAAATCTTCTTCTTTCGCGTCTGGAGCGGATTTGAGAAGGGCCGCGGTTTCCCTTTGAATGACGTCGCCTAAATTATCCTTCAAAGACTGCTGGTATTCCTTTAGCGCGAATTTCACGGATGCGACATCTGTGAGGCGCGACAAGATTTTGAGATGCGTTTTCTTTTTTATGAAATCAATCGCCGCAAGGTCGTCTGTGTCCAACATCGCCACCTCGAGTTCATCGCCGCGGCGGTTGTAGGCGATAATATTGTTGCGGCGCGCGACCGGTTCCGGAATCATAGAAAGAGTTTCGTACTTTATTTTCTCCGTGGTGAGAGATACAAACGGAATCCCAAGAATATACGCGTATGTCCTGCGCAACTCGTCTTCGCCTATGGCATTTTTCGCGATAAGTATGTCACCTATTGTCTTCCCCGCCGCTTTCGCTTCTTGTTCCGCAACATCAAAATCTTTCTGCGAGACCAGCCCCGCGTCGGCGAGAAAAGTTTTCAAATGTGTGTCGCTTATATACATAGGGACTAGCCACTAGGGTTTAGGGTTTAGGAAATTCAAACCCAAACTAGCGTCATGCGCACTAGAATTATAGCAGAGGAAATTCTGTATATTCCGTTGTTCATCGTTTATAGTGTACGGGTATGCGCGACCTGCTCACAGACCCGCTCTGCCGGCCGGAGGACATGGGTACTCCGATTCCGCCAACGCCATACGGCGTGTCGGTATGTCTGCCAACTTGGAGCTCCGTCGTGGGGTATGAAGAAAAAGACCCGGCGGTTATCAATAAACTGCAAAGCGGATATCCGCGTTTTTTCATTCACCCGACCGTGGCAAAACTGATTGAATCAGTTGAGAAGGAGGTAGCCAAAGAAGGCGAGCGCGCGTTGGTTTTCCCGCGCCGCATTCACGCGGAACGATGCGCGCAATTTATCGAGAAATACGGCAAGAGCAAAACTCGGGTTATGGAATATGGCAAAGAGAATCTTGGTGTCGCCCTCTTCTCAAAAGGCGACTATGAAACCGCGCGCCAGTATTGGAATTTTTGCGGAGAAATCTTGAGCATGAGGCAGGCCGAGGCCGCACTTCTCGGAAAACCGATTGGGCGCGATTTGGCCGAGAACGGCAAAAAGGCCGTTCAGACAATAAAAGAGCGCCTTGCGGCACTATCGTGGCAGAATGCTGAAGATGTGTTTTTATTCCCTTCAGGAATGGCCGCGATTTTTGCGGTGCATCGAATGCTTACATCGCTCTCCCCCGGACTCAAAGCGGCGCAGCTTGATTTTCCTTTTGTTTCCACGTTAAAGGTACAGCAACATTACGGCGCAGGCGTGCATTTCTTGCCTTTTACGAATGATGGCGATTACGACAAGTTCCGGGAAATCATTCGCGCCAAGCCGCTCGCGGGCATATTTCTGGAACTGCCAAGCAATCCGCTTCTGAAATGCGTTGATGTTCGGCGCGTTGCTGAAATGGCAACAGCCGAAAAGAAAAAAGTTCCTATTATAATTGACGACACTATCGCGACATCCGTGAACATCGACGCGTTTCGCATTGCGGATGTCGTGGTAACAAGTCTGACCAAGGCATTCTCCGGAGTCGGAGACGTTTTGGCTGGAAGTGTTATTCTCAAAAGAGATTCAGAATTTTATTCGGCGTTCAAGAAATTCCTTGATGAACATAACGATAACGAACTGTGGCCTTCGGACGCTATCGTTTTGGAGGAGCACTCCCGAGATTTTACAGAACGGGTGCGCACAGCTAGCAAGAACGGCGACGCGCTCAATGCATTCTTGTCCGGCCATCCTAAAGTTGCGCGCGTCTACCATTCATCGAATGACACGAACGGCGTCTACGATTATTTCCGCAAACCAGAAGGCGGCCACTGTCCGCTCTTATCTTTCCTCTTAAAAGATAAGTCCAAGACGCCGGCGCTTTATGATTCATTGGAATTTTGCAAGGGCGCGAGCTTGGGCACGAATTACACTCTCGTCTGCCCATACACCCTGCTCGCGCACTACGACGAGCTCGGGTGGGCTGAAAGTTGCGGCGTGAGCCGCAACCTCATCCGCGTCTCGTGCGGATTGGAACCCACAGAAGTAATTATTGAGCGAATGAAACGGGCGCTCGACCAGATATGAAGATAACGGAGGAATTGTCTTTTGCTCCGCGGTCGCGCCTAAAGATATTTGCGGCTCTGATATACTTTGTTAATGATGGAACTAGAGGCAAGAGGGGGGGGTACTAAAATAGAATCGGCAGTCGAGAAACCTCCTAAGAGGGTCCTTGAGATTGGCGCTGGAATAAATCCCATCGCGCATCTTTTGAAGAATGTAGGATCAGGAATAGGAAGCGTCATAATAATTGATGCCCAGCATGAACTTCGTGAACATCTGGGGCTCAACCGCAAGAAACCCGAGGATGTCCACAGAGTCCTGGGTGTCTCGTACAGACTCCCTTTTCCGGCTAATTCATTCGATTACATTCTCGCCAACAATTTCTTTGGAAACCCAGTTATGAGGATTGCGGACTATCAGAGTTACGGACATCGAATGTACATAAATGCTGCGGCTTTGAAATATCCAGAATATTTTAAACACCTGGATCCGTTCTTTCGCGAGTTGTCGAGAGTTCTTAGCCAAAATGGAGAGATTTGCATTGTAGAAACTGCCACACCCGATGTGGCAGAGAAGTTTCTTGAATTATCAAAAGAAGCATGGGGTAAGTACTTTATTTACTCTAAAAAATCCACTCTGATTAGCCCTGGCGATTCAGATGGTGAGGCAATTGGTTTTAAATCTTTGAATGCGGGCAGTAGTTATGCTGAAATTTGCGCGCTTAAGAAGAAATAGCTGTCCACGGCTAGGTTACAAATGAACTTCAAAATCCAAGGGGTAGGAAATGCCTTGCTTCTTTTCACAACCTTGCGTCTTCGAGTGTCCTCTACTTGGAACTTTCAACTAAAGCAATTTGTTTACCAAGTGCATTGGCGACCTTGCTCAGTGTGTCTACAGAAACGCCGTGTTCACCGCTCTCCAGGCGCGCGATAACAGATTGCTGCATTGAAGCTTTTTCTGCGACATCTTCTTGTGTCATTTTCTTTGCGATTCGTGTTTCGCGGATTCTTGCCGCAAGTTTGATGCGCGCCGACTCTTCTTTGTATCCTTTCTGGAATTCTTTAGTCGCGGAGACCTCTCCGAAAACTTCCTCAATGGTGTGCCATTTGAGGTCTTTTCTTGTCAGCGGAGTTTTTATTCTACTTTTTCTTGTTGTCATAGAAGTTCCTTATTTCATTAACGTATAAACTTGTTCGGCATACTCGATTTCTTTTTTTGGCGTTTTCGCGCTTTTCTTTGGGAAGCCGCGTACGAAATACAATGCGTTTCTAATTATGAAGTAACTGACGCGGTGCCTGCCGACAATAAGTTCGCGAATTTTGCCATTGAGCGTCTTCGTGTAGACCGAATCGAAATTGCCGAATTTCATTGCGTCCATATCGGCTTTAATCGCGCCTTGTTCCGATTTGCTCAAGTTATCAATGTACTTCCGCGCAGATTCCAGGATGAACACTGTGAATCGCGCGTCTTCCATATCGCAATACTACTACAGCTATCGACCCGCAGGGAAGTATAGCGAAACTGCTATATTTGTCAAGGGCACGAGGGCGGCGGATTGCATGGCTTCCCGTCTACGGGGGCACATCTCTACATGATGTGCCGTTAAAAACTACCTGTCCTTCGAGTCACTCATCCATCAGGGGCTTTTTGATGTCCACGTTCGTCGTTCTGTACACCCAGTTTATCCAGTTGGAATAAAACACCTGCCCGTTCGCGCTCCAATTTCTCATCGGTGTTTTTGTCTCGTCGCCTTTGGGAAAGTAATTGCGCGGCGCGCAGTTTGTTATTCCTGCCGATTTATCGCGGGAATATTCTTCCGCGATGTCGTTCCGGTAATATTCCGGATGTCCTTGCGTATATACCTCCCTGCCTCCGCGCCCTATGACCAAATGCGGTCCCGCCTCTTTGCTATCAATAAGAATTTGGAACTCATCGCGCCGCGCGAAATCCTTCGCTTCAGCTCCGCGCCAGCGCGAATGCGGTATGGCCATCTCATCATCCATTCCCGAAAGGAACGGCGACCCGGTTTCGTGCCGCGCTTGATGCTGGAAAATCCCGAGCATCTTTTCTTTGTACGTATGCGGAGAGATTTTGTACTCATGGTAAAGCTTCGCCTGCGCCGCCCAACAGCTATAGATAGTTGAGGTGACACTTTCATGCGCCCAATCCATGAGCGCGGTCAATTCTTTCCAATAGTGCACATCTTCGAACGCGCGGTCTTCAAGATTCGCGCCCGTGATGATGAGTCCATCTAGTCCTGCTTCTTTCACTTCGCTGATAGTTTTGTAGAACTCGTCAAAGTGGTCCTGCTTGGAACGGGACTTGTGCGTGTCGAAGTATATGAAGGTCGGGCGGATTTGGAGTGGTGTGTTGGCGAGCATACGCAAGAGCTGAACTTCAGTTCTTTCAACGACCGCGCTTGGCATGAGATTCAGAATCCCGATTTCCATCGGGCGAATATCCTGCCTCTCCGCCTCGTCGGTTGCCATCTCCAGAACTTGTTCGCGTTCCAGATAGGTGTAGGCCGGAAGTTTTTTGTCGATTATGAGTGTCATGTTAGTTTTTCTTAATGAGTTTACGAGTTTAGAAACAACTTACACCCGCCCAAATTTCCTGCAATGCGAACTTTGATATGTTAGCTCTCGTAAGAAAACTTGACTTTGTATTGGAATTCTTCATAGGTTGACGGAAATTTAGGAGGGTAAAGAATTTGTAATTCGCTTTGCTCATAACAACTTCTTTAGAATCTGAATTATAGAGGTTTTTCTGGCAAACCCCAAGCGGGTCAATTGGCGCCGTTTGACCCGCGTCTGCGTACATCTGCGTGAGTGCCTGCGTCTTTGCCGATAGGTTTGGTATCGGCAGGCCAAGCCACGAATCTGCTGATTCGCCTGTAGACGGTCTGCGCGTTTCTCAAACCCACGAAATCTGATACAGTGTTTCAATGAGGTTCAAGACAAAACTTATACATACGGGGGCGAAAAAGGACACAACATTCAACTCGGTTACGATGCCGATTTATGCTACTTCTACTTTCGCTTTTGACGAACTCGGCAAAAACAAGGGTTACGACTACACGCGGAGCGGAAACCCCACGCGCGCGGCGCTGGAAGAAAATATCGCGGCCTTGGAGGGCGGAGTTGGCTGTTCCATAACGGCGACCGGCATGGCCGCAATCCACACGGCTATGCTTTTCCTGAAACCAGGCGACCATATCATAGCGAATACCGACATCTACGGAGGCACTTATCGCCTGTTCAATGATGTCTTAAAACCGCTCGGCTACAAATTTTCATTCGTTGATATGACCGACTTGGATGCGGTCAAAAATAGCGTGACCGCGAATACGAAAATGATTTGGATAGAAACTCCGTCCAATCCATTTCTTCATGTTACCGACATCGCCGGCGTCGTGGCAATAGCAAAAAAAGGGAAAATCCTCACGATTGCCGATAACACGTTTTTGTCTCCGTATTTTCAGCGGCCTTTGGAATTGGGTGTGGACATCGTCGCTCACTCAACCACGAAATATCTGAACGGCCACAGCGATGTTGTGGGAGGCGCCATTGTGTATTCCACGAAAGAACTGAGGGAACGCGGGAATTTTCTAGTTAACGCGACCGGCGTTTCCGGCTCGCCTTTTGACTCATGGCTGGTTTTGCGCGGCATAAAAACTTTGGCACTGCGCATGGAGGCGCATCAAAAGAACGCTTTGGCAATCGCGCAATTTCTGGAGGGACACAAAAACGTGAAGCGCGTGTACTATCCCGGGCTAAAAAGCCATCCTCAACAAGAGCTAATTAAGAAACAAATGACCGGTTTCGGCGGAATCGTAACGTTTGAATTGGATACGAAAAAAGTGCCGCTCAAAACATTCTTCAAGAAGCTGAAATATTTCCCGCTGGCGGTATCCCTAGGAGGAGTAGAGTCGCTCATAGAAGCGCCATGGTTCATGACTCACGCTTCTATGGACAAGGAGGGACTTAAGAATTCTGGCAT